>ENA-OUQS01000007-OUQS01000007.1-human-metagenome-genome-assembly--contig:-NODE-7-length-258306-cov-9.607339_pt1 | contig 258306 bp, 263 predicted proteins | sample MGYA00248463_ERZ548848 | MGnify/ENA primary metagenome ERZ548848 (study PRJEB26491, sample SAMN04978192) | human metagenome | host: Homo sapiens | study: EMG produced TPA metagenomics assembly of the... | reverse complement strand
CTGTTTCTTTTGCATTTATCCCTATTTGTGCCTCTTCGCGAATATTTATGGCACTTTTTTCTTTTTTTAGTTTAATTCATTTTTTGATAAATATGATTTATACTTTTGCATAATGTTTATTAAAGTTAAGTATAAAATTGTCTTATGCTATAATATTTACCAAGATGAATGGTTTAACTTATCAAGATGTTGTAGCACAAATAAAAGACAGACTGGATATCGTAGACGTTGTCTCAAAATACGTAATCCTCAAAAAATCCGGAGGCAACTACTGGGGATGCTGCCCTTTTCATAATGAAAAGACACCTTCTTTCAGCGTAAGCCCGGCAAAACAAATTTACAAATGCTTTGGCTGCGGTGAGGGCGGTGATGTTTTGAGCTTTTTGATGAAAATAAACAACCAGTCCTTTGCCGAGGTAGTAAAAGAACAGGCAGAAATTCTTGGTATTGAGCTGCCAAACAACTTTGATAAATCAAAAGATAACAAAGATATAAAAGAGCAAATATACTCTTGCATGAAAGATGCTGCGGAGTTTTATAAAAAAACGCTTCTTGAAAATAAAACGTCCGAGGCTTATCAATACCTTGCAAACAGAGGGATAACAGACGAAAACATTGAAACATATAGGCTCGGCTTTGCACCTAATGCTTATGATGCTTTACAAAAATTTTTGAAAGTAAAACATAATGAAGAAATTCAAGAAAAAGCCGGCCTGATAATCAAGCGGGAAAATGGAAACGGTTTTATTGACAGATTCCGCAACAGAATCACAATCCCTATTTTTGATGAAAAAGGAAACATTGTAGCATTCGGCGCGCGTGCAATAGAAGCAGGACAGAACCCCAAATACCTTAATTCCCCAGAGACCCTTGTTTACAACAAAAGCCATGTACTCTACGGCCTGTATCATGCAAAAGAAGCAATAAAAGAAAAAGACTCTATTGTAATTATGGAAGGATATTTTGATGTAATATCTGCACAGGTTAACGGGGTAAAAAATGCCGTCGGAGCTTGCGGAACAGCGCTTACTGACAGCCATGTAAAGCTTATCTCAAGATACACCCAATCTAGAAAGATTTACCTTGCTTTTGACACGGACAAAGCAGGACAGATGGCAACAAAAAGAGGCGCAGAAGTAATCAAAGAAGCGTTTTCAGGGCTAGGCAACATAAAACAGTTTGACGAAAGCTTTGCATCAACTTCCGAAAACACAGACAGATACTCTTGCGAGCTTAGGGTAGTAGTACCACCTGAAGGCAAAGACCCTGATGAATTTATCAGAGAGAACGGCGCAGAAGCTTACGCCCAGGTGTTGAGACAAGCGCCGCTGCTTGTGGATTTTCAAATCGAAAGCGTTTTAAAAGCTTATCAAAAAGGCATGTCACCGGTTGAAAAAAGCGCTATTGTTAAAGAGGTGCTTCCATATCTTCTTGAGATAGGCAACAACATTGTTAGAGACGAGTATGTAAAAATAGTATCTTCCCGATTGGATATTACGGAAAATTCTTTGCAAAAAGAGCTGCTTAACTCATCGGGCAAGGGTTTGAATAACACTTATTCTCAAAAACCAAAGCCTCAAACCCAGCTTGCACCAATTGTAAAGAAATCTTTAAATATTTCAGAAAAAGCGCAAAAAAATTTATTGTCGATGTATTTAATAAATGAAAGTTCCTACAATATCCAAACATTAAACAGCATTTTAAAGGAAGTTGAATATACAAACGATACGTTAATAATTGTAAAAGATACAATTGACAAATTGGTCGGACGGGTAAATAATGTTAAAGAATTAATCGAGACCCTGTACACAGAATTTGCCGAGGACTATGAAGTCAAAGACATAATCACAGATTTGATATATTTATCCGACAGTTTTAAAAATTTGTCGGACAAAGATTTTAAAATAGCTATTAATGAAAATATTGAGACTATTAAATCTTTTAAAGAAAAGGAACTGAAGAGTCATTTACGCTCTCAATACAAGCAAGTCAATGATGATGACATAAAAGCTATTGAACAGCAGATTCAATTAAAAGAACTTTTAAAAAATAAAAACAAGCTAAGAACTGGAGACAATTAATGAGCAGAAAAAGAATGTCAGACAAATCACTCGTTAGTATAATCGATGAAGATGAACTTCAAACTGATGATACAGCAGGTGATGATTTATTTAGCGAACCCGAAACTATAACAACAGACAGTATAGATGTAATCATCGGAAAATCAGGCTCTACAGCAGCAGACGAAATTTATATGCAGCCTTCTGATGATATGGACGCAGAAGACGAACAGCAAATTGCAGTCCCCAGAGGTGTTTCACTTGATGACCCCGTTAGAATGTACTTAAGAGAAATCGGCCGTATCAAACTATTGACAGCTGATGAAGAAATCGATTTAGCAAGAAAAATCATACAAGGCGGAAATATCGGCGCCATTGCAAAGAGAAAACTCGTTCAAGCAAACTTGAGACTTGTTGTTTCTATTGCAAAAAAATATGTTGGACGCGGCATGCTCTTTTTGGACCTCATTCAAGAAGGAAACCTCGGCTTGATTCGTGCAGCTGAAAAATTTGACCACGAAAGAGGCTACAAATTCTCAACTTATGCTACATGGTGGATTCGTCAGGCAATCACCAGAGCAATCGCTGACCAGGCACGTACTATCCGTATCCCTGTTCACATGGTTGAAACTATCAACAAACTGAAAAAAGTAACAAGAAAACTCGCTCAAGAGCTTTCCAGAAAACCGACCGAAGATGAGCTCGCTCAAGAAATGAACATTTCTATTTCAAAATTGAGAGAAATCATCAAAGTTGCTCAAGAGCCATTGTCTTTGGAAACTCCTATCGGTAAGGAAGAAGACTCAAGACTGGGCGATTTTATCGAAGATAAAGATGCAGATGCTCCTGTGAAAACAGTTGCTCACGAACTTTTAAGAGAAGACCTTGCAGAAGTTTTAAGCGGCCTTTCTCCTCGTGAAAGAGATGTTTTAAGACTCCGTTTCGGCATGGACGACGGCAGACAAAGAACTCTCGAAGAAGTGGGCCAGCTGTTCGGTGTTACCAGAGAACGTATCAGACAGATTGAAGCAAAAGCTTTAAGAAAACTCAGACACCCTAACAGAAGCAAACGCTTAAGAGAATACGTAGAAGTTTAATCATAAAAAAAGAGGCTTTCAACAGCCTCTTTTTTTATTCTAAGTTTATTCGCCGTAAACCGTAACAGTAATTTTTCGCCAGAAGATAAAAACTGTTTTTTCGTTAACATCTATGTATGTTATTTTTTTGATATTGCCGTTTTTGGCAGCCTGTTCAATGCCTGCGTCTCCAGTTTCTATAAAATAGAGAATGTTGTTTGTTGAGGCGGTGCCTTTTTTCAGGCAGTTGAGGTCTTCTGCATTTGCACCGGTGGCGGTCAGGGGATAGGTTGCATTGGTGTAAAATAAGGCTGTAGCATTAGCTGTGTTTTGGCTAAACACTGCTGTGAGGGCAAGCAGCGCCATTGTTGTAATAAATTTTTTCATTGGAAATACTCCTTTTTTATTCTCCATAAACTGTTGTTCGTGTCGTTTTTGCGTAGATTGGAATAAACAGCAGGGGGATGTATACCTTGCTGACGGTTGTGTCTACGTAGTGTATTTGGGTTATGTTGGCTTGCTTGGCGGCTTTATCTATGCCTGAGTCGCCAATTTCTACAAGACCAAAGAAATTAGTTTTTGCAGCGTAACCTGTTTTAAGTTTTTGCAGGTTTTGTTGTTTCGGGAGGTTTACTGCATTTGCAGTGGATTGTGGAAAGGTGCTGCCAGAGAAAATTGCACCTTTATCGTAATAAGCGGACGTGTTAATGCCTATTGCGTGTGCACTCTGGGCAAGAACATTAACAATAAAGATAGATAAAATAAGTTTTTTCAATATGTTTCTCCATTACTTTAAACATTAATTTCATTCTCAAAATAAATGGAGAAAAAATAAAGTCTGACCTTTAACCATACATCGTAAGTCTATATACAGAATACAGAAGCCAATATTATATTTTTGCAAAGACTGCTATTGGAATTAAAGGATGACAGTTGACAGGAAATTAATGAGAAATGGTAATGGCTGGGTACTTAGTATTAACTCTACAATACTAGGTTTTTTAGATGTTAATCCTGAAACTGACATGATTCGTTATACTATGGAAAACGAAAAATTAATAATTACTAAAAGTGATAAAAAAGTAAAATCTTTAGTATAATTTTGTATCTTAATTGTTGAATACTTTTGGACTGACAATCCTGTTAAAAATTATTATTAAAGTCCAAAATATATAATATGAATCAAGAGTTTTTGGAATTAGAGAATGACCATTGACAGGAAATTGATGAGAAATGGCAATGGCTGGGCAATTAGTATTAACTCTACAATACTAGGTTTTCTTGATGTCAATCCTGAAACTGATATGATACGTTATACAATGGAAAACGAAAAGTTAATAATTACTAAAAGTGATAAAAAAGTAAAAGCCGTGCATTAATAGAATTGACAAACTGTACTGTATACAGTACAATAAAATTATGAATCATTACAAGATTGAATTCCTCATTCTTCCCAATGGCAAAGCCCCTGTGATTGAATGGTTAAACTCATTAGACAGCGTTACAAGAAAACGTATAAACCAAAAAATTCTGCGTATAGAAGACGGCAATTTTGGTGACTGCAAAAAATTATCAAATGAAATTTCAGAATTACGCTTCACATTTGGCAAAGGCTACAGGGTATATTATACAGAAAAAAATAGTACAATCGTTCTATTAATCAATGGCGGAGACAAATCCAGACAATCTAAAGATATAGAAAAAGCAAAAGAATATCTTGAATTTTGGAGGCTTAAAAATGAATAAATCAAAATCCTTTAACGAATATATTTTAAATGACTTAAAAACTGACAAAGATATAAAAGAGTGGATAAATATAGGTTTTGAAGAATTTTTACAAGATAACGACCTGAACGCTTTTTTAAAAGCACTGGAATATGCGGTTCGTGCAAAAGATTCTATTTCCGGTATATCAAAAAAGACAGGTATATCAAGAAGCAATCTATATGCAATCTTTAAAGGAGAGCAACAACCGCAGCTTTCTACTGCATTAAAAATTATAAAAGAATTAGGCTACACCGTTCAGGTTGCGTAAGCTAATGTTTAATGCGCACAACAGCTTTTAAAATAATTCTTATAAATTAACCGTTTATTAAACGCAAAACAACACCTCTTTTTACAGAGCTGACTTGAGAAAGCAGCGATACACTTACATTTTGCAAAATCTGGTTTCTTACAAGATTTGCCGATTCCTCTGCAAAATCAGCATCCATTATTGTTGATCGGGCTTCTGTCAGATTAATTTCGAGGTTTGTATTTCTTGATATTGCAGCCTCAAGCACATTATGCGCTGCACCAATTGATGCTCTAATGTTCAATACACTGTTCATTGCCCAATCTGTTTTTATCAGCATTTGCTGCATAGGTGTATTGGACAAATTATATCCTCTGGGCGAAATATTAGCATTTACACAATCAAGAGTATTGCCATTGGTATTAAAAACCTGTGTCTGCTTAAAAGATGTATTATTAACAAGTGAATAAACAGAATCACCTATTTTTATATATTTTGTTTCGTCTGGTTGTAGTTCAATTTCATATTGCGATGCAGAGGAGTTTATCCCCGTAGATTCCTGTTTTGATGTTATTGACGCAGAAGAACCTGCAACCTGAACAATATTGTTGCCGTTTATTCTAAAAAGTGCAGTGCTTCCGTCATTATTGGTTATTTCATAAAAGCGGCCGTTAATGTTTATATTTTTTTGTGTTTCTGTTGAAAAATCAAGGTAAAAATAATCATTACCTATCCCCGTAGAACGCACCATATCACTGTATTCATCAATGACAACCCCGTCCCCTGATGTGATAGAAACTCCGTTAGTTTTTTCATAAATAACAGATTGTTTATCAGCAGAGTTATTTGTAACTTTGTAAACTCTTTGGACCCCATTAATTGTGAACATCATGTATTGTGTTTCACCGGGGTTTATAACAGAAGAAAAATTATTGCCGTTAAGGCTGCTTAATACAGCTGTAGACATTTTGTTTACAGAAACACCCGGAGCATTGACAGGCACCAGCATGCCTGTTTGTGCATCTATATCAAACACTATATCCTGTGCTGAACCGTTGTTGGTAATCTCAAATATATCATCACCATTTTTTACATATGCAGTACCGGCAAAATTTTGTAAAAATTGTTTATCATCCGGTTGCTGTGCTACAGAAGCAGAAAAATCTGCAATATATGACCCAATTACAGGAGTTGGCTGTGGCACGATGGAAGGATCGACAAACTCTTCTATTGTTTTTAAAGAAGCATCATAGGTAAAAGTTTTGGTGAAATCAGAAGCAGTATCGTTTTTGACAGTGTAAATCTCATTATTTATAGAAATAAATTTTGTTTGTCCTGCTTCCACAGTGATATCAAATTGGCTGGACGCATTTAATGAAGCTTGCTCATAATCGATAATATCAGTCACAGAAACCTTTGCACCGACAAATTTATCAAACCCTGAGTTCGATTTATCAAAATAAATAACACCGTCTTCTTGTGCAGTAATCTTTGTGATACCGCTTCCATCCTCATTTTTTAGATAATATTCACTGCCCGCAGTGACAGTCATTGATTGCAGATTTGCATAATCAGTAAATGAGGCCAGCACATCTGTTGCCAGTTGTGTTCTGACAATATTTCCGTTTGAGTCTTTGATATTATTGTTTGAATCCAGAATGAAATTTTGTTTTGAGGCTGCATTATTTGTTATTTGATAAATTTTACCGCCAAATTCATAATACTTTGTTTCATTAGGGTTAAGCTCTATGTAAGAAGCAACACCTGTTGTTACACCTGTTTTCATATTTCCCACAAGGTTAACGGTAACTCCGTCATCTCCGGCAATAGGGTTTAGGTTTCCGTTTTTGTTGTTAAATATAAAGGTCTGGTTTTTTGTAGAGGTTATTTCATAAAGCTTATTGTTAAAAATATAATGTTGTGTGCTACCGGCTTTTAGCTCTAAAGCCTGACCGCTATTTATAGAGGTATAGGTGCTTAAATCATAAAGAAAGTTCTTTTGAACACCATCCCCGCTCACAATATCCAATGCTCCGGCATTATCAGTTTTAAAAACCACCACTTGAGAGACTGCAGAGGTATTTTTTAATTCATACACTTTATTATTTGACTTAATATAATAGCTTTTATTTGCCTCCATTTGCATGTATTTTTCGCCATTGCCCAAAGATGTATAAGAGTTGTCATAGCTGCCCAGCTCAACAGCTTTTACTCCTGTACAATCCACAAATTCTATTTTGCCAGCACTATAGTTGTATGTAACTTGTTGGTCCTTGGCAGATGTTATGGCGAACAACTTTCCGTCAAAGTCAGCATAGTAGGTTTCTCCGGCTTTTGCATCCACAAAATAAAGATTTTTTTGTCCGGTAAAAACATCTACCAAATCGGGCTTTTTAAACAATTCATCCAAAGTCAGCCCGCTAAGACCCGAGGTTGTATCATAAAGAGGAATGCGCATATCCTTTATAGAACCGTCAAACAGTTTTCTTCCGTTAAATTCAGCTTTATTGACGGTTTGCACAATATGCGCAATCTGCTGCTGAATCTCTGCATCCATTGCAGCTTGTGCTTTATCATCATAAATGCCGTTCATCTGCTGCAGTGTGAGATTTCTAATCCTTAAAAGAGAATTGTTTATATCAATAAGAGCGCCTTCTGCATTGGAAAGCATATCGATGGCCATTGAAGAACCTTTTTTAAGAACCCTGGCGCTATTAATTTGAGTTTTGAGATGTTCAGAAATATTAATGTTTGCCGCATCGTCTTTGGCTCTGTTTATTTTATAACCGGTAGCCATCCTTTCAAGTGCGGTATTTATATTGCGTGTAGACGTATCGAGATTACGTCTTACAAGCAGGCTTAAACTGTCTGAATTTACTGATATCATCCCTGATTTGTGTTAACGATACAATCTCTTATCTACAATTATGAGGCATTTACAGAAAAAATTCCTTTATACTTATGGAAGAAAAAAATAAACCAAAAGTATAAATAATAAAATTTATTAAAATCAAAAATCACGCAAAAAACTAATGTTTAATACGCACAACCGCCTCTATATTGCAGTCAATGTCGCCGTAGATTACGTTCATAAAACTGTCATTTACAGGTATAACTTTTGCATAATTGAGTGATTTTTGGTTGTGGTCATCGCCTGTTTCTATTGCAGAAATTTTTGCTACCAGCGACGAGCCTTGATAAAAATTCAAAAAATAGCCGTTTTCTTTTTTGGCCGAAAGTATTCTGTAATATCCGGGCGGAATTTCCTTGTGGTCTGCGGTAATCAAAGTTACCGGAATCATAACGGTGGGGTAGTCTTCGTATGTAACTTTAAAAGAGTTTGAATCCGCAGGCGTAGCGCCTTCTTGCATTTGAGGGCCTATTGGAGCGCCTTTGGGTTTATTCTTATCTTCTTTTTTCTTTTTTTTCCTTTCAAAAAACTTCATCACCTTTTCAAATTCCTGGTCGGTGACAGCTCGCTGCTGGTTTTTTGCGTCAGAATCGATTTTCATAGGTTCATCCCAGAAATCGCCGTCATCAGCAAACGCCGGCAGCATTAAGGAGCAAAAAATTAATATAAAACCCGAGGTTAAAAATCTTTTCATAATTCTATAATAATGTTTTTTAGAATTAAGTAAAGATAAAACAATTTTTTTATGATTATTGTAAAATGGTTATGTAACACAATGAGGTGGTATTTTGGATAGAGAAGAAATTTTAAATAAAGCAGGAGAAGCAGTTGCACAAAAAAACTTTGGCGAAGCAAAACAACTGCTTGAAGATTATATAAAAGAAACAAATGACACAGATATAGAGGTTCAAAAAACGCTCGGACTGTGCAATGTCAACCTTGACCAATATCCAGAGGCAAAAGAAAACTTTGAAAAAGTTGTTGAAGTAAACGACGATGATGCTACATCGTGGTTTTATCTGGGTATGATTTACGAGGGGCTCAATGATATTGAAAAAGCGCAAAAAGCTTATGAAAAAGTCATTGTCTTAAGAGAAGACTACAAGGATGCCTACAAAAACCTTGCAATTGTGCATTTAAAGCTAAAAAACCACGACACCGCACTGGAGTTTGCGTCAAAAGCGCTTGTGATAGACAACACGGACTATCAAATCCACTACATTATGGGAACAGCCTACACGGCAAAAAAAGAATACGAAAAAGCCGTTGCATCTCTGCTTGAAGGCCTCAAGCTAAAACCCGACCACGCATTGATGTACAACAATCTGGGCTCTTGTTATCTTGCGCTCAAAATGATAAAAGAAGCGCAAGAAGCTTTTGAAAAAGCAGTTGAGCTTGATAGCTCCAATGCAACAAGCTATTACAATCTGGCAACAGCTCTTCAATTGCAGCAAAAGCACAAAGAAGCTTTTGAATACTTTAAAAAATCTTATGAAATTGAACCATCCGAGTTTTATTTATCTGCAGCAGCGGTAGGTTCAATCAACGCAGAAAGATGGCACGATGCAATAGTTTATTACCAGAAGCTGATTATTGCTCATCCTGAAAAACAGAATTTTCAATACAATCTTGCAACTGCTTACCAGCAGACAGGCAAGTACAACGAAGCAATTAAACTTCTCACACAGCTTGTAGCCACAAATCCAAAGTCTGTTGCAATGGGCCAGAGGCTGGCAGATTGTTATGAAAAAACAGGCAATTTGCAGATGGCAAAAAACACATACACAAATTTGATAAGGCTCGGCAAAATACCGGCTGATGTTTACTATCGTTACGCAATTTTGTGTATGAAAACTGATGACAAAGATAAAGCAGAAACAATCTTCAAGAAAGTTATTCAGCTTGACCCTAAAAATCCCTATGCTCACAAGGATTTAGGTGTTGTTTATCTTTCTCAAAGGCTGTTTGACTACGCAAAAGAAGAGTTTGAAACAGCATACAAAATGGCACCGGAGGATTCTGCAGTGGTATTTGAAATGGCAAATTTCTACCACGCAATGAATGACTTTCAAAAAGCTAAAGAATTGTATGAAAAAGCCTTCAAATTAGCACCCGAGGTTATGGATATTGCTGTATTCAGGGCAATCAATTATCTAAGGCTCAATGAAATTGACACTGCGCTTGAGCTGTTTTTAGATGCGATGAAAAAATATCCTTCACAGCACATTATTCTGTTTAATATCGGGCTTATTTACTATCAAAAAGGCAATTTCGATGCGGCAAAAGAGTTTCTCTCTGACGCCTACAGCCTTTATCAGGACCCTGAAACAATGAACGCTCTGGCGATGACTTTTTATGAGCTTAAAGAATACGAAAACTCAAAAAACCTTGCCCACAAGCTTATTGAGCAGTTTCCTGACAATATAAATCTGCTTTTGCTTCTTGCAAAAAGTTATATTGAACTGGGTGATGCACAAAATTCGGTCAGGTATCTGGAAAAAATCATGGAGATTTTCCCTGAACAGCCCGAAGCAAAAGAATTATATGACAGAATCAAAGGAGTAATTTAATGTACGAATTAAAAGTAATAAGCTCGTTTTCAGCAGCACACCACCTTTTAAATTACGAAGGTGAATGCGAAAATCAGCACGGACATAACTGGAAGGTAGAAGTGTATTTAAAAGGCGAAAACCTCGACAAATCCAATATTCTTGTGGATTTTAAGGTTTTAAAAAAAGAGCTGAAAAAGGTGCTCGATACACTCGACCACAAAGACATAAACGAACTGCCGGAGTTTAAAAACATAAGCCCCAGCAGCGAAATACTCGCAAAATACATTTATGAACAGATGAACAAAATATTCCCTCAGGTATCAAAAGTAGGAGTATGGGAAAACGAAAACTCCTGCTCAATGTATTATGAACAGTGGGACTAACAACTAAAGACAGGACAAAAAAATGAATCTTATACAAGCAATAATAATGGGTTTAATTCAAGGTTTAACGGAGTTTTTACCGGTATCAAGCTCGGGGCATCTTGTTTTGACCTCCAGTTTATACAAATATTTTACACACAAGGAGTTTGTTACAGGCAGCTCGGAAGAAGTTGTTTTTGACATTGTACTTCATGTAGGTACGCTTCTTGCTGTTATTTTGTTCTTTAAAGACGATATTATAAAAATCACAAAGGCTTTTATTAATGCTTGTATAAAAAAAGATTTTTCCGACCCCGAAGCTAAGCTTGCCGGTTTTATCCTGCTTGGCACGGTGTTTACAATACTTGTTGCATTTCCTTTAAAGATTGTTTCCGAAAGTCTAATCAATCTGCCATATATTGTAGGTATATTCATTTTTATAACAGGCTGCATTCTTTATCTTGGAGAATGGGCATCAGAAAAAAAAGCCGTTAAAACAGACAAAGTTGATTTAAAAACCGCAATTATTATTGGTCTGGCACAGGGTATTGCCTCGATACCGGGAATTTCCCGTTCGGGCTCTACAATTTCTACAGGGATATTTCTCGGGCTGGACAGGGTAGCGTGCGCAAGATACTCCTTCCTTTTGAGTTTACCCATTATCATTGGTGCTTCAATATTTTATCCTGTTTTGGAGGTGGATATTCACGAATTCTTGCAATACAACTGGTTGGCTTTTGCGGTGGGATTTGTTGTATCCTTCATTTCCGGATACTTTTGTATAAAATATTTTCTTCAATTTTTAGGAAAGCATTCTATGAAAATATTTGCATATTACTGCTGGATTGCGGGTGCAGGCATGTTTGTTTTCTTTAAATTTTTTGCTTAACAAAACTTCACATTATCCTCTTTTTACATGATGTAATTCATGGCAAATAATAGCAAAATAACCATGGAAAACATGGGAGAGGTTAGAAACATGGTAAGTGCAGTTGGTTCAATAGGTTCATATGCCGCCTCAATATTTCAATATCAGGGGCTGCAATCCACATCAAACGTAACAACTGATTCTACAGCTATAAGCTTTGATGACATGGTCTCAAACGGAATGATTGATGTCAGCTCTGATGACAGCTCATCTACAGGAGTAACCGCCATGGGCAGCGGCTCCGGCGGAGGTTCAGGTTCATCATCCGGTTCTAAGAGCGAAATGGATTTAAACGGCGACGGGCAGGTCACATCAGATGAAGTAATAAAATACATGCAAATGCAGATGATGGAGAAAATGTCCGACCAGATGAGCTCTGATGACGGAACAACAATGATGGGGCAGCAATCCCAGCAGTTAAATAATGGTATAGAAGAATTCAAAAACAAACAGGCTGCAAGCGCCTATCAATCAGTACAAAATTCGCTAATTGATATGATAACTGACAGTTTCATGATTTAGGCAAAAAAAAAGACCTTTCGGCCTTAAAGATTTTGTGATTCCTCGTGTGTGGTAGATTTCTCGTCTCTAATTTTTATCCTCGTATATATATAAAGTATTTAAAGGATATAAAATTGCCACATAAGGAATGCATTATGAAGAAATATTAAGATGACTATTGTGCGTCCTCTTCTGTTTCTTCCAGTGAGTCTATGTAATCTACTACTTTGTTAAACTCTTCATCATCTTCAATCATCTCAAACACATACTCTTCACCTTCTTTTGTTAATCGCATTAAGACGACTTCTTTTTCTTCTTCGGGGTCGTCATTTTCTTCTTTAGGAAGCAAAAGTCCGTATTCCTGTCCGTCCATATCAATGATATCGATGAGTTCAAAGTTTATGATGTTGCCTTCTTCATCAACTGTTTCAATTAATTGTTCTTCCATTTCTTCATGGTTTGTCATAATTTTTCCCCTTATTATTGTGTTAGTTTGTTCTGTCTAAATATTGCTGCAAGATAATACATGCGCTTTTAAGGTCGACAAGGCCTTTGTTTTTTGTATATTTTTTGCCTTGCAAAGCAAGGATGTTTTCTGCCTGACGACTCGTTAATCTTTCATCTTCAAAGATTATCTCACACTCCGGCATCTTTAGTTTTAACAGATTTGAAAATTTTTCGCAATCGTGCGCCTGTTCACCTATTGTGCCATTCATATTTTTGGGCAGACCCACTATTATTTTTTTTACATTGTTTTGAGCACAAATCTGTGCAATTTTTTCAATCGCTTCTTTTTCGGGTTCTCTTAATATTGTCTCGCAAGGCTGAGCTGTGAGCAGCAAAAAATCGCTTAAAGCTATACCTATTCTTTTTGTACCGACATCAAGCCCCATCAACTTATGCATTTTACACCCAGTTTTTTTCTATTTCTTTTATGCAGTTTTCAACATATTTTATATCGATTTCCTGCAGATCTTTGTTTGCTCTTCTTGCAAAAATAGAGGTTGCACTTTTGATGCTTTCATATCTGTCTTTTTGCGATAGAAAATACTCATAAATACTCTTTTTGAGCATATCTTCTTTAAAGCAGTTTTTACATTCACTTTCATCTATCAGAGAATACAGCATATCCGCAAAAGTCTTCTCATCATTGAGACGGGCAAAATGCGCTGCTAAAAGCAGTCTTCTGTTTAATATTTTTAAGAAAGCATCATCAAAAATCTGCGGCATATTTTCATTTAACAGAGTTTCGATTTGTTTTATATCACAGATTTTGTCATCAGCAATTTTATCTATCAAAGCAGCAAATTTTTCGTTATCTGAAACGGAAAAGAACCATTTTTCGAAATATCCTTTGTCATAAAGCTGTTTTAAAAGAAAATCGTTTAACTTAATTTTGTTCAACCCGTCTGACAGGTTTAAATCTTCATAATCAATGTCTCTTGTAATACTAGCCCAGGCCGCATATTCGTAGGAAATCTCCTGAAATTTGAGACGTGATATTTTCTCTGCATTGACCATAAGGTATTTGCACAGGGTTTCGTCAGCAAGTACAACCCTGTCGTTTGAGAAAAATTTATTTACTATTCTGTCAAATTCGCCCTCTGATATTTCGTTAAAGCCGAAACAGTCGATAATGCCGTCTATATCATTAAGCACAAGGGCAAACATTTGAATAAAAGACGCCTCGTTTTTTCTTGAAAAAATCAGGCCGATGTTTCCGTGCCCGTCAGGAAAATTGACAAAACACTTGTAAACAGGAGAGCCTGAGAGCAGCCTTTTATAATACTCTTTTGTTATATCCTCTTTTATACCGGAGAGTTTTAAAAGAGAGAGGCTTTTTTGGACGTTTGCTTTTACTTTCAAATCGTCCGTGTTTTCTTCCAGCCATTTCAAAACAGGATACGCAAGCATAGATTTGCTCTCGCCGATAGCGGAAATTGCAATTTGAGAGATTTCGCAGTAAGGGTTTGCATAGATTATGGGTATTAAAATATTAGCCAGATTATCGCCGTCATAATCCTGTGTCAAAGACTCAACAAGCATTTCTTTTTCCGCCTGCGGGAGCGCCTCTAAAAAGTCAAGAAAGTCAATCTGTGACTCCGGGTTGACCCTGGCGTTTTCCAACAGTTTAACAGTGTCTGCGTCAATTATTTCATCAGGGTTTTCAAAATAATTAATGTACTGTTCATAGTTAACATGTTTTCCGGCTTCTCTTAAAAAGCCTACTGCTTTTGCTTTTACAGAATCTTTGATTTTGGGATTAGCCAGAGTTTCAAACATCACAGCCTCGGCTTTTTGGGGATCTGTGAGCTCTGAAATTAAAAATGTGATAGTATAATCACGCATTTGAGAGTTTTCTTTTAAAAACTCTCTGTTCAAAATATCAAGAACAGCGTCTTTGTCCACAATTGCGTTCAATTCCTCAAGAGTCTTTTTTATATAAGCTCTGTCTTGAGAGTTGTTTTGCATATTTATGATAGCAGACAGGAGTTTTGCTCTAATCTGTAATTTATTTTCAGGTAATTTATTTTCAGGATGCTTGTTTTCCGGCATTTACAAAAGCTCCGCTAATCTAATTTTGCCCAGAACGCATCAAGAATTTTTTGCGCCTCGCCCGATGGCATTTTATCTTCCAGTATAAGGTATTGTACAGCTATCATTGTACACTCCGAGCAAATATTTACACCCGGGCCTTTAACCATTTTTACGACTTTTGTATTGGGTCTGCCGCAAAAACTGCAATATACAGGCTGAAATCCCTGATTATTATCTTCTTCTTTTTTGGTATCATTTTCGTGTTTTGCTCTTGAGAGTGACACTACTTTTTCATCGTTTGACATGTCTTCAAGTTCCTTATCTACTTCGTTTATTGTATCTTATTTTAAGAGAGTTGCCAAATATTTTCATTTTGTTTATTATGTTAGCAAGTTAGGCTTAAAATTTATAATTTGAATTAGAGTTTTATAATATGAAAAAAGTAGTTTTATTAATTACCATTCTTTTTGTCTCTGTTATATCTACAGCTTGTATTAACAACCTTGCAGTACAAGAGCTTAACAATAAGGCAAAAGAATATATGGCCAATGGAGAAACAGAAAAAGCAATCTGTCGTCTGCGCTCCAGTATTGACCTTGATACAAGTATTTTTGAAACACATTACAACCTTGGCGTTGCTCTCATTGAGGTGAAAGAATACGCAGAGGCTCAAGCATCTTTGGAAAATGCAATAAAACTCAAACCTGACTTTGCAGACTCATATTATTCTCTTGCAATGGCAATGGAAAATCAGGCAGATGACATTATAAACGGCAGAACAAATGAAGATAAAACTCTAAATGCCGAACAAACAGAAGAAACTGCGAAACAAGCAGATGCAAAAGCAAAAAAAGAGTTAACAGAAGCTGAAAAAAATAAAGTTGTTGAGCTCTTAAACGGTGCTGTTGACAACTACAACAAATATATTGTTAAAAAACCTGATGCAGAAGATAAAGACAAAGTAGAGGAACAAATCAGATTTGTTAACGAGCAAATCGGACAGTACAATTCATTGCGTTCCAATGCAATGCCTGATGTAGAAAATGCATCAACATCAACAAATCTGGAAGGCAGCGAAAATTAATGCAATCACCTCCATCTTCGGTATTATTAAATATCGGAGGTTTTAATCTGCACTATTATGGGCTGATTATGTTTTTTGCAATAATAACAGCTCTTTTTGTAATGCATTGTGTGGCCAAAAAGTTTTACAAAGATGTAGATACAGACACACTGCTTGATATACTGCCAATAATAATTCTGTGCTCAATTCTTGGAGCACGGCTTTATTATGTAATAATGGATTTTTCATACTATAGCAAACACCTGGCAGAGATTCCCGCTGTATGGCAAGGCGGGATGTCTATTCACGGCGGAATTATCGGCGGAGTGTTGGCAGGTATTATTGTTGCAAAAGTAAAAAAAATTTCATTTTTAAAATATGCCGATGTTTTTTCTTACGGGCTTGTGCTTGGTCAGGCAGTAGGAAGGTTTGGCAATTATTTTAACTGTGAAGCTTTTGGCAAACCTTGCTCCATTCCGTTTTTAAAACTGTATATCCCGCCGGCTCACAGGCCTTTTGGGTATGAGAACATTGAGTATTATCACCCTGCATTTCTTTACGAATCACTTTGGAATGTTTTTGTATTTTTAATATTGTTTTTTGTTGTAAGAAAAATACCGAACATAAAAGAAGGGACAATATTTTTTGCATATTTAATTTTATATTCCCTTGGGCGGATTATTGTGGAATGGTGCAGAATGGACAGTGTTTTAAACATAGGAAACATTGCGATTGCACAAATTGTTTCGGCTGTTGTAATTGTATTGAGCTCAATATTTTTAATTGTAATATACAAAAGAAAAGGTAAGACTTAATCTTACCTTTTTATGTAATAGATGTAATGTATTAGTTATTTGTTAAATAAGGCCTGCATACGGTGATTTGTAAACATCTTGGAATTCAAGACCTGTACCCATCGGAGGAGTCATATTCATTTGTGAATACAAGCTGTATTGAGTGTATGGGTTTGTTACATTAGATGTTGTCTGTGCTGTTGTTTTAGCTGTTGTTTTAGCTTGTGCCTGAGTGTTAGCGGCTGCATATTCTTGTGCTGCCATCAGTGCTTCTTGTGCGCCTTGTGAGCCTTCTGCTTTGAGTGCTGCTTCCATTTCTGCTGCTGAAGAGAAACCGTACATCATTGCTTGGATATCTTGAGGATCATATGTTGCAACTTCTTCGATATCTCTTGAGGCTACAGCCATTGTCGGGTAACCGATTGGTTTATGATTTTCTTTTATATAAGAAGTGATATTTTCAAATTTGTAACCGTGTCTTAATTGATTTTTAGCTGTTTGAATCTGCATTTTGTTTGCTGAGATTTCTGCTTCATATTTTGCTTTTTTGATATTTAAATCTGTAAGCTTTTCAGCATCTTTTGTAACTTTGATTTCATCTTCAACTTTTTTAAGCAAATCTTTAACTCTTGCGATTTCTTTATTTGCACGAAGTGCGTTTTCTTGAGCCTGTTCTATATATCTGAATTGTTTGTGTTCTGCAACTCTTTGGTCTGCTTGTTTTTGGATAGATTCCCATTTTGCTTTTTCAGCACCTTTTGATTTTTTAGCCTGAGCCTTTGCATATGCTTCAAGTTTTGTATAGTAGTCAATTTGATTTTGACGGTATCCGTTTATATCAGGATTTGATTGAACTCTTTGTTTAAGGTTTTTGAGTGTATTTACATCTTTTTCGAGTTTGAGCAGTTTTGCAACTTGAGGGTTGTTGTTATCAAATCTTGCAACTTCTGCAGGATAGTTTCTCTTCAAATCTGCACGCTGCTGAATTAATGAATCAATTGTCGGATTATCTTTTCTTATTTGTGCAATTTCTGCATTCTTTTCATTAATGTTTTTGTTAATATTTCTAATTCTTGTTTTGGAAAATGCTGTAGACGGAATTTCAGGAATTTCTGATTTTGCTTTGATAATGTCAGCAATCTGTCCGCGAAGCTCTGTTATTTCTGCTCTCCATTTTGCTGATTTTTTAGGATTTTTGGAGACTGCAATTTTTTGTTCAAGTTCAAGAATTCTTGTTTCATGTTTTAACACCTGTTTATCATAAGCAGCTTCCATTCTTGATTTTGCATTATTTTTAGCATTAGTTGATCTGAATCGGCCTTCCCAGCTGCTTGTGATGTAATCTTTTGAAACATCTTTTGCTGTTCTTAAAGAGCTTGTGATTCCGTTTTCTTTGACATGTGTATAACCTTGCTTAATACCTTTTCCAGCATCTACATATACGTCTTTTAAGGCTCTTCCATAACCTTTAATTCCTTTATATCTTAATGCTTCTGCAGCAGTTGCAGCCTTGCTTGTTTTTAGGGCCTTAGCTCCCACTGCTGTCATAACAACACCTGTTGTGCCTTCACCTATGTTTTGCCAAGCAGTTTCAGCTTCTGCGTCTGTTTTAGCAGCATTAGCTTTTACAATTCCTTTACCAAGAGAGTAGACACTCATAGCTCCGCCAACCGCAAGCATTCCAATACCGATAGCAGGTACAGCAAAGCCTAATGCAACTAAGCCGACAGTTTTTGCTGTTTGAAGCAGACTGAATTTACCATCTTTGCCGCAGAACATTCCTTTAAAGAAATTGCCTGCACCTTTTGCAAAATTAGCAAATTTTTGTGCTCCGGAAATTTTTCCGTCGTCTTTGCCGTCGGCAACAACATAAACTTTGCCGTCTTTTACTTCTTTTAAAACAGGGGTTGAAACTGATTGAGCCTGCATAGCTGCCTGTGCTTGAGCTGCATTAGCTGCTTCAACATCGGCATTGTTAACATAGGACTGGTTTGTTGCTTTCAAAGGACCAGAAGCCTGGTTTGCCATAATGCTATCCTGGTAGGCATTAGCTTTTTTCTGCTGCATTGCCATTGCATCTTCAAAAGATTTCATAAAATACTGCCAGTAAAGACCGTTTTGGTAGCTTGCAGGTATTGCAGAATATCCGTTCATATTTTCCCCTCGTTTAGTAAAATTCCTCTAAAAAAAATTAAATCTTAATTTCCCTTATTTAAATAAAAACTTTTAGAATTCTAAAATTGACAATAAAACAAAAAGTGTTAAGTAATGTTAAGCAACATATTTAAGTCACTACGCAAAACACTGCTTTGTTTATGGTTTAATAAGGATAATAATTTATATGTGGAAACGGGAGAAATATGGATAAAAACGGTAAGGTAAAATTAGGTTTAATCGGATTGGGCACTGTAGGCACAGGTGTAGTAAAAGTGTTGAAAGACTATGAGAATATAGAAATAACGCGTATTGCAGTAAAAAACCTGAAGAAAAAAAGAGATATTGAAAACCTCGACCAATCTATTTTAACAGACGACCCGTTTTCAATTGTTACAGACCCTGACATTGATATTGTTGTGGAGGTCATTGGGGGAACCCAGCCGGCATATGAGCTTTTAAAAACAGCAATAAAAAACAAAAAACATATAGTAACTGCAAACAAAGAGCTGCTGGCCAAACACGGTGAAGAGTTATTCAATCTGGCAAATGAAAATAATGTGGTAATCCTTTACGAAGCGGCAATTGCAGGTGGAATTCCTATCATCATGCCAATAAAAACAACACTTGCCGGCAATAAAATTCATACAATTGAAGCCATTTTAAACGGAACCACAAACTATATCCTGACAAAAATGGAAAAAGACGGTGTCTCATACGAAGAGGTTTTGAAAGAAGCACAAAAACTGGGTTATGCAGAAACTGACCCCACAGGTGATGTTGAAGGGTTTGATTCCGCTTATAAAATAACAACACTGGCTACCATCACCCTCAATCAGAGAGTTGATATTAACAAAGTTTACAGAGAAGGTATCACAAAAATCAGTGCAAATGATATGAAATTTGCAAAAGAGCTTGGATACAAAATCAAATTGATTGCCCTTGCAAAACTAACAGAAGACAACAAAGCAGATGTTAGAGTGCATCCGATGCTTGTTCCTATAAAAGATTGTCTTGCAGGAATAAACGGTGTAACAAACAGTGTAGTGCTGGAAGGTTTTCCTGTAGGCAGAGTAATGTTTGCAGGACCAGGAGCCGGAATGTTCCCCACTGCAAGCTCTGTATTGGGTGATATTCTTGCAATTACCAGAAGTATGGGCTCAAAAGAGCTGCTTCCGCTGATGAAATGCCACCACAGTGTCAGTGCACAGCAGATTGATATCAAAGATACTGTGAACAAATACTATATTTCAGTCACAGCAGCAAATACACCGGGTGTTATAGGCTCCATCGGCGAGATTTGCGGACGCCATAATATTAGCCTTGCCAGTGTTTTGCAAAAAGGAATTGACAAAGAAAATACAGCAGAGATTGTTGTTATTACAGAAGGATGTAAAGAACAAGATATCAATAATGCGGTTGAAGAGCTCAAAAACAACAACAGCATTGTAAAAATTAATAATTTAATAAGAGTTATGGAGTAAATAAAATGAAACAATTTTCACAAACAGGTCATTATGAAGGATTAATCAATAGATACAGAGAATATTTACCCGTAACGGATACAACGCCTGTTGTTACTCTTAATGAAGGGAATACACCTTTGGTAAAAGCAGACAATCTGGCAAGAAAAATCGGGCTTGATTGCGAAATTTATCTTAAATTTGAAGGCGCAAACCCTACAGGAAGCTTTAAAGACCGCGGAATGACAATGGCTGTTACAAAAGCCAAAGAAGCCGGCGCAAAAGCAATAATTTGTGCATCTACAGGTAATACATCAGCTGCAGCGGCTGCTTATGGGGCAAAAGCCGGACTCAAAACATATGTGCTTATTCCGGATGGTTACATTGCACTTGGCAAACTTTCTCAAGCAATGATGTACGGAGCAGAAATTATTGCAATCAAAGGAAACTTTGACGAAGCACTTGAAAGAGTAATAGAAATATCCGAAAAATACCCTGTTACACTTGTAAATTCGGTGAACCCTTACAGAATAGAGGGACAAAAAACCGGCGCGTTTGAAATATGCGATGCACTTGGCGATGCCCCGGATTATCACTTTATCCCTGTCGGCAATGCCGGCAACATTACTGCATACTTTAAAGGATATGAAGAATACCACAAACTCGGCAAAACAACTCATATCCCTAAAATGATGGGATTTGAAGCAGAAGGAGCCGCTGCAATTGTGAAAGGTGAAAGAATAATGAAACCTGAAACTATTGCTACAGCCATAAGAATAGGCAACCCGGCCAGCTGGAAACAGGCTGAAAACGCAAGAGACAAATCAGGAGGAATCATTAATTTTGTTAATGATGAAGAAATCATTGCAGCATATAAATTAATCGCTTCAACAGAAGGTATTTTAGCTGAACCGGCCAGTGCAGCTTCTGTTGCAGGGGTTATAAAAGCTCAAAAACTCGGACTTATTGAATCAGGCAAAAAAATCGTATGTATACTTACAGGAAACGGCCTCAAAGATCCTGATTCTGCTATCAAGTACTCCGGCAGCGAAGTCAAAAAAACATCTTCTGAATTAAATGATATTTTAAAAGCAATGCAAATATAAACAACTGTCTGATTGGCTTTTAAATACTATTTTTGCTAAGATGTTAGAAAGAATCAGAGGATACGCTAAATGAGTACTTTTTCCAAAAGAGACACAAAAACTTACAACGAGTTTCGCAGATTTTGTCTGTGGTTTGTTTGTAATTTTTGTTTTGGCTCTTATATAAAACTAATGTACAACTATAATGTTGAAGGTAAAGAAAATATTCCATCTGATGAAAGATTTATAGTTGCAGCCAATCACATATCGGGTAGAGACCCTTTCTTGTTGCCTTTTGCATTAAATTTGCCCATTGCATTTATGGCAAAAGAAGAACTTTTTGAAAAATTTTTCTCACGTACATTAATGGATTGCTGCGGAGCTTTTGCAGTCAGAAGAGACAAGGTAGAAGTTTCTACTATAAAAACTGCATTAAATATAAAAAATACAAATTGGATGCTGGGTCTATTCCCTCAAGGAACAAGGGATTCGAGTCAAAAAGTAGAAAAGATAACAAAAGGCTTTGCTTCATTTGCTAAAGCAACAAAGACAGGAATACTCCCTGTCGGAATTATAGGTTCAGATGAAAAGCCAAAATGGCCGTTTTGCACAAAACTTACTGTAAAAATTGGTAAAATGATACCCTACAGTGATGACATTGATGACATGATGCGTCAATGGTGCAGCACTATTTCTGAACTGACAGGAAAAGAATACGTTTTAGAATAGAGATTCTTTTTACAAAAAGGATGTCTGGAGGTATTGAATGGAAAGAAATTATGCAAGAAGATATGCGAATGAATTTAATCTTTTTAGGTTAATATATCAAGCGCTATGGTGTATTTTTATTGCAATACCATTATTCTGGCTGTTTTACAGATTTGAGATTAAAGGAAGAGAAAATATACCTAAAGGCAAAAAATTTATTTGTGCCGCAAATCATGTTTCTCACCTTGACCCGTTTTTGGTTTCTATTGCAGTAAAAAAACCAATTGCTTACATGGCCAAAAAAGAACTTTTTGAAGACAATGGCTTAATTTTCAGATTGAATATTGATTGGCTGGGAGCGTTTGCTGTTAACCGTCAAAAGCTTGAAGTTGCAACAATAAAAACTGTTAAAGAATTGTACAAAACTAACTGGTTATTAGGCATTTTCCCTCAAGGCGGAATAAGAAGAAACCACACCATTGAAAAAATAAATAAAGGTTTTGCAGTAATTGCAAAAGCTGCAAAATGGGATGTTTTGCCTATTTCTATCACGGGATGTGAAAAATACAACTGGATACCATTTGGTGCTAAAGTGACAGTACAAATTGGAAAACCAATATCTTATGAGCTTTCACAAGACGAATTGATTGAGCAATGGGGGCAACAGGTTGCATCTATGAGCCATTACAAATATATAGAAACAGAGTCTGAAAACAGTGAGGTGCAAGACCAACAGGAATTTGCAGAAGCATAGATTCAAATGTAAAGAAATGTAACAACAATAAAGTGTACACATGACAACCAATATGAAAAAATCAAACTAATCTTTTTTATTTTTTATAAAAAAAGCATCAAAAATTAGAGAGAAGTGTGGTAAAAATTTTAAAATATGCATAAAAAAATGCATATTTTTTTTGTTTTTACAATTTACTACAAAAATAGCAAGGTATTGACGAAACGCCAAACATAGTGTAATTTTAAATATAATAAATTTTTAAATTATTAATTGTTAAAAACACACTTTATCTATAAAAATTGCATCCGCTAATCTTAAATGATAAGCGGTTTTTTTTGTCATAATTTTACAAAGGTGTTTTCTTTGCCTGTCCTGACTTCCTGGGATATAAGAGTGGTGTTTTGCCTGTTTTTTTAAAGATTATCAACTCTCTATCATGTTCTTGTATTTGCGGCAGTTCATATTTTATGCGTTGTACTGCTTCACATTTTAGAACAGAAATTGCATTTTTGGCATTTTGCAGCTCCTCATCAGCATTTTTGGATTTATATGCAACAACAAAACCCGTTGAACAAGCAAATGGCACTGTGTATTCCAAAAGCGTATTCAAAGAGGCAACAGCACGTGATGTAACAACATCAAAATAGCCTTTCATCTCCTGTGGCAATTCCTCAGCTCTTTTGCACATTGTGTGCAGATTATCGAGTCTGAGCTCTTTTTGTACAAATTCTATAAATCCGATTTTTTTTGCAATAGAATCGAGCGGATAAATTTGCAGCTGTGGAAAAACTATTGCAAGAGGCAATGAAGGGAAACCACCGCCTGTACCCACATCCAGAATTTTTGCAGAAGTGTTAATATTAAATTTTTTAAAAAACAGAGCCAAACACAAAGAGTCGTAAACATGTTTTTCAAACAGCACTTTTTCATCATTTTTGCTCACCAGATTAGTGTGAGAATTATAGATTTTAAACAACTGTTCAAAATTCTGCAATCTTTCTTTTGTCAGCTTGGGCAATTCTTCGCCTATGAGCTGTTCTATCAGGGTAAAGTGTTTATCTTCCATTATTTTCCACGTCTTGTATTACTTTATCTATTATATTTCGAGGAAGAATGCTTTTCAAATCATTGAGACGAAGTTCTATGCTTTGTTCACTTTCTTGCGAGTGTTCGTATTTTTCAAGACTCTTTTTAGCAAGCAGAAAAGCTTTCAGCGCCTTTTGATTATCCCCTTTATCAAAGTAGTAATCACCTGTTTCTAGATAAGCATTTGTTATATAAATATTTTCTTTTGTGCGTTTGGCTGCGCTCAAAGACTTTAAAAGCCAATCGGCAACAGATTCAGGCGCAATTTCCTCACTCAATCTTGCGAGTTTTAAACATATATAATAAACACCTTCATAATTAGAGTTTGCAATATCAGTTTTTAGAGCCATTTTATAATAATCTACAGCCTTTTTGGGGTTGCCCTGCTCTCTTATAATCTGTCCGACATTTGTATACGCAGCAGAAAGATAGATATTGCCTTCTTTTGCAGTCCGTATACTTCTTTGGTAAAAATCCAATGCGGCCTGGGTTTGGCTGAAATCATCCAGAATGAGTGCATATTTAAAATATGCCTGTGCAAGAATAGGTGCATCAAGTTTTTCTTGTGTATTAGAAATTTCATCAGCTATTGCAAAGGCTTTTTTGTAATATTCCACAGCCTTTTCTGTATTGGCAGAATCCTCCTCTATGCCGGCAAGTTCGATATATGAACGCGCTAGAATAGAATTTGATGCAGTAGACTTTTTGTTTATAAAGTTTTCATATATGACTCTTGCATGGTTTAGTTTAAAGGTTTCTTTGTAAATTTGTGCAATATTGAGCCTAACCTCATTCATTTTATCAATTTGTTCTAAAGATGCGTACAATTCTGTCAGCCTGTTATAAAAGTCTATTGCCTCCATTGTTTTGTTCATTCTTTTGGCGCACACAGCAAGCCTCTCCAAAAGCAACGGTTCATAGTCTTTAAAATCCGCATCATCAACAAGCTGCCAAGCCTGATAATACAAAACAAATGCCGTCTCAAAATCGTGAGAATCTTCCAGCTCTTTAGCAGAATTGTACAATTGAGGTAAAGATTTTTGTTTCTTTTCCTGTTTAAGAGCGTCTTCTTTTTGTTCAAAAGTACGGTAGAGCTGCTGTTTGGCTGCGTGTTCTTCTTGTTTTCTTAAATCAACAGGCACACTCAACAAAGAGATTTCATCTTTTGTCAGTTCATATTTTTCAAAGCGTTTTTCTTTATCCGAAATACTTTTCGGGGGGGTAGGACGCTCTTTTTTTTCTTCAGTATCATCTTTTATGTTTGTATTTTTTATGTTCCACGCAGTAAGATTGCTATTAAGATAGCTCATCAACGACATATCTGTGTTGTCGGCCTCCTGACGCTGTTGAATAATAAAACCTGAATGATATTCTATCTGAGAACGCATTGTATTTCTTGAAATTAAAATCACTCTGTCTTTGGGCTTTAAAGGCAGCTGTGAGGAATAAAAATCCCTCCAGAAGGTATGTATTTTTATTTTATCAAGATGCGCAATAATCCTTATAAGATATTTTTTTAAATAGTTTTTTACATAGACAGAATTATATTCATTTGAAACAAGGCCTTTTTCTACAACATAATTTAATTGTTCTTGAGTAAAAAACCCCTGTTTTATAAGATAAGACCCGCTGATAGGTTCGTTAACAAGTGCAAGATAATACAGAGATTTTTTAACTTTTTCAGTAACAAAAGTGATAAGTTTTTGCAAGATAAAATCCACGAAAGAAACACGTTTTGTTTCAAATTCCTCGAGCAAAGCACCTGCACTTGTGTTCAACGTCACTGCAATATTAGCCGTGATGTAAATATAGTTCCTGTTTCCGCCTGTCAAAGCATATAATTTGTCCAAATCATCAGGTGACAAATCCGGTATAACACTCAAAATCTGTTCTTTTGTATATGGTTCTGTCTTGATACACACGCTTGCATCTGATAAATCATCAAATTCCTCTGTAAAATATGAGGATATCAAAACAATTTTAAATTTATTCATTGAATGCAAATGTTTGATAAACCTAATTATCTCATCTTTTTCTGATTGATTTTGCTTGTTAAAAACTTCTTCAAGAGAATCAATCAAAATTACACACGGCAAATTTATTGAGCTGAGATATTTAATAATCCTTTGAGAAAGAGAGTTTGTTTCTATTTTAGTAAAAGAAACTTTTTTTTCTTGAGCATATCTTTTCAAATCTTCAAAAAACGAAAGAAAAATATCATCAAGAGTTGTGCCTTCAAAACACCTGAAACCAAAAACAAGCGTATTGTCTGTTAAAAATCGGCGTGATTCTTTAAAAAGTTCTGTTTTAAAAGAGCCGGCATCGCCTTCAACAAAACAGATTTGCTTATCTTTGTTATTGTAAAAAGCCAGCATCTCATCAAGCTTTTCCGGCTGCACTGCAACAGACAAAGAAGACTTAAGTGAATTGAACAGCAAACTGTTTTTTAAAAAGCTTTGTTCCATATAAATATATTATCATATTTTGGATATTAAGCTTCATTCAAAACATTGATAACAAAGTCAACAGCACCGGAGTTTTCCTCAAATATCTTAGAGGTATCAGCGCATGCTTTGTTATAAAAATCATTATCTGCAAGAAGCCTTCTCATGTCATTTGTAAGTTCCTCCGGCGTTGCAGATAACTTCGCCGCATCAGAGCGTGTAAGAAATTCGTAAATATCTTTAAAATTGAATACACACTCACCTGAAACAACAGGTTTACCCCATATATTGGCCTCAAGAGGATTGTGACCTCCGGTAGACGAAAAGCTGCCTCCAATATATGCAAAATGGCACACAGAAAACATTTTCATCAATTCACCCATTGTATCGAGCATAATTATATCATTATTTTCAAAAGTATCATTATTGCTTCTTTTTCCGTAAGCAAAGCCGGTTTGGGCAATGTGTTGCTCAACTTTTTCATATCTTTCTGGATGTCTTGGTGCAAGCAGCAATTTTATGTCACAAAACTCTTTTTTAAGCTGTTTAAATGCATCCAGAATTATTTCATCCTCACCCTTATGGGTGCTCGCAGCAGCTATCATTCTTGCTCCGTTCAATTTTAAATTTTGCGCAAGCTCTGTGATTTGTTCACTGTTCATGGTCGGTTTAATATCAAATTTCAAATTCCCCATGAATTTTGTTATATCGTTTGGCGCACCGACATTGAGGATTCTTTCCACATCACCGTGTGTTTGCATAAAGATACCCTTATACTGGGAAAAAACCGGTTTAAAAAAGAAAGCAAATCGCTTATAACCTTTATATGAGCGTGGAGACAATCTGCCGTTAACAATATAAACAGGGATATTTCTCCTTTTTGCAAGATAAACAAAATCAGGCCAAATTTCTGTTTCCGCAATAATAATTTTATCGGGTTTTATGCTGTTTAAGAAGGAATTTACACTAAAAAAGAAATCAAATGGAAAATAAGTAATGGTATCAACGGTATTGCCGAGTTTTTTATGTGCAATTTCCTGCCCTGTTTTTGTTGTTGTAGAAAGGACGATATTGGAATCAGGAAAAGATTCTCTTGTCTTTTTTATAAGAGTTTCGACTGCGTTTACTTCGCCAACGGAAACAGCGTGGAAAAAGATTGTATTTTTATCTTGATTCAATTTGATATTGTAAAAGCCAAATTTTGTCCAAAAACCTGCTCTAAATTTGGGCACAAGTATCAATGCAATTAATATTACAGGGAGAAAAATTATTGTGGCCAAAATAAAAACCAGATTGTATAAAAAACTAAAGAATAACATACTCCTAATCTCCAAATTCCGATACTTTTCTTAAGTCTATAAAAAACAAATTGGTTATTCAATTACTATATTTTAATATTGCCGAAAGAGTTATAATTATTAAAAGCTTTGAAAGAAGCCGGCAAAGGATTTTTCATTGTAATATTTTCTTTAATTTGAGTTTTTCTTACTTCTTTTGCTTCCTGTTTGCACAAATATTGTTGTGATTTTGAAGCAACTTTGTTTCTTACATACGGTGTAACTATATTACACGCAAGAACAGATGCCAAAACTGCAGCCACTGTACCAACATTGTTTTTGTGGCTTTCAAATTTAGAGAGGGCATCTTCTATTTTTGGCATAATTTTTATTTGCTCACTTTTAGGAAGCGATTTCATAAAGTTGAGTTTATTGGGTTCAGCAAGCCTTTCTGTAAGCTTCATTTTTCTTTCGGCTTCTGTGAACATATTATTCCAGGCATTTATATCTTTTTTGGGGTCATAGCCTTTTATTTTGCAAAGTGCTTTTGCAACATCATCTGTTAAGAGTTTTCCTTTTTCTACAAGTTTGTCAGCACCTTTTTTGATAATGTCACATATTGAATAATACATAACAACGTTTACTGCAGCATCAGCACCTTCTTGGGGAAGGAGGAATTTCTTTTTGTTTTTATCAATGTTTTTGTCTGTTGCCACAACAACAAGCTGTGCAGCAGAGCTGAATACCCATCCGAGTGCACCTAAGTGTACAAGGAGCTTGCCTCCGTCTTTTGAGTAGGTATCAAACATATATTGGATAAATTTATTTACGAATTTAGGCGTAGGCATTATTGTTTAACCTCCGCTTCTTTTTTGGGTACAGGATTTTCATCTAATTTTACATTAGCAAGACTCTTTTGGAAAACTCCGGTAAAGTATTTTGTCAAAGGTGCATCAAGCAAGAAGTTTGTTCCTATCATTGCAATAGTAGCAACAAAAGTGCCCATTGCTTTTCTGTAGAGTTCAAATTTCTTTTCCAATTTATCAGCAGCTATGGGGAAAATTGATTTTTCGTTAGTAGAAGATGCTCCCGCAACTTTTTCAAACATTGGTACAAAGAAGCCTTCACCTTTTTTAGGTTTAATGCTTGAAACGAGTCCACTGCACCAAGTTTTGTCATACTGGGAATATTTTCTTACAAAGCTTATACCGGCCTGTCTGACAGCTACGCCCACAAGAGTACCGGCAACAATTTTTGCAAGGGTTCTTGCAACGGAAGTTTTTCTTGTTTCAGCGTCGACATCTTTGTTTTTCAAATCAATAAAAGGCTGTGTAGCAAGAGCCGTAGCACCAAGCACCAGTCGCTGCTCAGGAGAGTGAATCCTACGGCCCGTCCAATCGAGGGCTTGTTTTACTATTTTGTTACTAATGATCAAGGCAGGAATAACCTTTCATTTTCCCAGCTTACCTATTTTACTAAATAAAACAGATTTTGGCTACACTTCACAAGTCATGTAAAACAAAACAAGTTTCAAAATTTACAAAAAAACCTGTTTTGTTAAGGTTTTTAAACAAAAAATTTAACGTAAATATTCTTTAAAATTTTTGTTTATTTTAATTTTATATCCGCAAGTATCAAAAGTTTCACACCCGCCAAGGCGTATCTTGTCGGTTACATTGGGATATGCCCTGCAATATATTGAACGAAAAAAATAATCACGGCATTTGTTATTTTCGTCCAATGATTTGCATTTAAAAAGCAAAACGCCTTTTTCGTTTTTACCGGCTATATCAAAATGCAAATATTTTTTATCAAATTTTTTAAGCTCTTCAAACTGTTCTTCTTTTCTTACATAGTCATTTTCAATCATAAATACAATATTTTTGCAGCATGCTCCGCAGCCGTTGCATTTGCCTTCTATTTTGTATTTAGAGGTAAAAATTTTGTCAAAATAAAATTTCAAATACTGTAAAAAGGTTTTTATCACTTTATATAACCCAGAAGTCGTTTCTTATAATCGGCCAGTCAAAATCATCAAAGGAAAATATCTGCATAAAATAATATCCCGGTTCATCAATGACTATATAAGATTTAAAATATTTGAGACTCGTATCAACCATATAGTCTTTTGCCCAGTATACTTTATAGCCCCAGTGGTTTGTTTTTTGTTCTTTTTTAACAAGTTGAACTCTGATATATTCATCTTTAAAGCCCTCTTCATTAATGAGGATATAATAAATTTTTTCGCCTGCTTTAAAATGCCTGCCGGCATTATTTATTGTCTGATTTGTTATAGGCTGGCTGTTAAACAAAAGCAATGCCTTGTGCTTTGCACATCTGAATTTGAATCCGAAGCCGCAAACAAATATCAAACAAACTAAACATAATAAAGCTAAACTGTATTTTGCCGATTGTTTCATTATTTTTTATTTTTTAAATATTCAATCTGATTTTTAACCTGAGCTTTTGTCTCGTTGTCGTCGGTTAAAGTCATAAATTTTTCATAATTTGCAATGGATTCAGGATAGTTTTTTTCGTTTTCATAAGCCATGCCAAGTGCGTAATATGCATATGCATAATTAGGGTCAATAGCAATAACATTTTTAAAGGATTTGATTGCATTATTGTTATCGTTTAATTCAGCATAGCAAAGTCCTGCATTAAACATTGCATCGGTATTTTTCAGATTTTTGAATATAACTTTTTGATACATATCAAGAGCATTTTTGGTTTCTGATTTTGCCTTATATGCATTTCCGAGTTTTATAAGAACCGATTCATTATCAGGAACCAGCTGAGATGCTTTTTGATATTCTAAAATTGCTTTATCATATTCTTTATCTTTCATATACGTATCAGCAAGCGCGCAGTGGGCATCTGCGTTTGTTGAATCAATAGAAAGAGCTTTGTTAAATACATCAACAGCTTCTTGATTTTTTTCATATTTAGCAAGAGTTTTACCGTAGTCTACAACAATATCCTGATTATCCGGATTTATTTCAATAGCTTTTTCAAATTTTTCCAGAGCTTTTGTTTTTGCACCAATAGCATCATAAGCCACTGCCAGAGCCTTATAAGCGTCTGCATCATTTGCATTTAATGCAGCAGCTTCTTCATAACAGTTAAGGGCTTTTTTCTGTTGTGAATTTTTCATGTACAAATCACCCTGAGAAATATATGCTTTGCCCAGATATTCTCTGACTTTTGGTTCTGTCCTTTGAGAATATAGATTTTTGTATATAGAAATAGCGGCTTCATAATTGCAAAGAGCATGCAGTGCAATAGCTTTGTTAAAAAGCACGTTATAATCATTTTTATCAACAGCAAGAAGCTCGTCATAAAGCTTAATTGCTTCATTGTAATTTTTACAAAGATGATAAGTCCTTGCCAGTTCTTTTTTTACATCTGCATTGGACGGATCAAGAGACAAAGCTGTTTTGTAGTTTTCAATTGCTTCTTGATTTTGTGAATTTTTTTGATAAATCAAGCCAAGGTTGAAATAAGCCATTGGATCTTTTGGCTTGTACTGTATGTACTCTTTGTACATATTAATAGCATCTTGAGTTTTGCCCATATCAGCAAGCAGATTTGCATAATCAAATTTTAAATCATCAAGATCAGGCTTGATAGTAAAAGCGTTTCTAAATTCTATCAGAGCAAGCTCATCTTTTGACAATCTTACATATGCAAGCGCCATATTGGCATGCGATGCATAGTCATTAGGGTCAATTCTTACAGCTTTTTTAAACATTTCTACGGCGTTTGTGTAATCACCTGAGCGAAGAAGTGCCAGCCCGTAGTTGGAATATTCATTAAAACCTGCTGGATTTTTTGTATACAAAGTTGCATACTCGTCTGCTGCGTCTTGGTATTTATCAAGTTTCAAATAAGTAGAGGCAAGGTTTTCTCTTGCTTCGACATCATCAGGGTAATAGCCCAAAAATGTTTTAAAATATTTAATAGCTTCTTGATTATCTCCTTGCAAAAATTTAACATTAGCAAGGTTGAGATAATTATATTTGTATTCGGGAAAAATAGTGAGGGCCTGATTATATGCAGAAAATGCATTTTCATAATCATGCTGTTGTTGGAGAATATTGCCTATACTGATGTAAACAACAGCGTCATTTGGCTTGAGTTTTATAGCTTTTTTATAAGCCACAAGAGCATTTTGCCAGTCACCCATTTCGGAATATATTCCGCCGAGTTTTATAAAAAGGATAGCTTCATCCGGAGAAAGCTCAATTGCCTTTTTAATCTTTTCTACGGCCATAGAATAGTTACTGTCTTTTTCCAGAATATTGGACTCTTGAAAAAGCCTGTAAGAATCAGGCGACATTTTTGCGTGTGCACTAAAATCAGAGCCTAACGGCGAAAGTGCAAGCATTAAAGATACAAATAAAGTTAATTCTCTTTTCATGGTTTCTATTATCTTATGTTTTTTCAAAAAAATCAATCAGCAGGGATTTCGTTTACAACGCTTCGTTTTGCAATAGGTTTTCCTTTAGCATTATAGCCTGTATCACCAACCCAGTGAGCCTTTAGTTTTCCATTTTTTGTATATGCATATTGTTCATCTTCCGAAACATAAAGCCCAATTGCAATAAGATTTCCCGTCACAGCATTATATTTACCTATTTTAAAAGGATAAACGCCTTCTTGCGATTTGTTGTCTACATCCACACAAACAAGATAGCCGCTTGTCGTATAATAATATGCATATTGCGGCTTATCAGCATAAACAACTACATAGCCTTTTACCATACCTTTGGCCATTGAAAACGACATTATATATCTGCCTTCAGGTTGAACGTTATTTTTTATGGCAGCTCTGTTTTCTTCATTGTTTTCATCTATAAGGTAGGGTTTTATTTTTTCTTTGTCCAGTTTTAGAGCTAATCCTTCAAAAGCAAGTTTTCTTGCGGATTCTACAGTATAAAGAACGCTGCCTTTGAACAATGTTTCACTTGCAAAAACAGGCATATTTACAGCCAAAAGCACCATCAATGATATAAGAAATTTTTTCATATTTATACAGGCTCTTCCTTAAAAAATCTTTTTGTAAAATAAAACAGCAAATAATAAAATATCAGCAATATATTTATTTGTAGCATTGCTAAAACAGACGTTTTGCAAAGCACAAACCACAAGCATCCTGTGGGAATAAAGCACAAAGCAAGATGCAAAATTCTTTTAACTGGGATTTTCCATTCCAATGAAGGAACCACCACTGTGACCGTCAATATAAAATACAAAATATTTGATATAAGAGTTGCAATACCAACACCTGTTAAGGCGAATTTTTTAATCAATACAATATTTAAAACCAGCCCGATGAGAGCGGATACAACCTTTAATGTTGTCAGGATATATGTTTTTTTTGAAAGATGATACTGGTATGTTGTGTAATCAGTAAAGCTTAAGAAAAATGCACTAAAAGCAAAATAAGGAAGCAGTATATAAGCATTTTGATATTGCTCATTTGCAAAAACTGCCATAATATCTTTTGCATAGATACACATTATAATCACTATGGGCAGTGCAATAAGCATATAATAACCCGTAAGTTTTGAAATAACAGGCCTTACATCTATTTTGTCTTCGTAAAGGTTGATTATACGAGGATATGCGGCAATTGTAATAATTGCAAAAAGTGTCATTAATATAGGAAAAGTCATATTATACGCAACACCCACAAATCCCGCATCACTTAGGCCATGGAAATGAGACGTTATAAATTTGTTGCTCTGGTTAATAATCCAAAGGCTGATTGAAGCCACTGCAATTGGTATGCCGTATGCAAAAATTGATTTTATGGTTTTAAAGTCTGGCTTTTCCAGTCTTAAATACCAGAGCAAATCTGTTTGAAAAACCAGCAATATATCAATAATAACTATAGAAACAGCCATACCGATGAGGATAGCAGCTGCTCCAAAATGCAAAAAATGTATAAAATAAACAGCACAAAGAATAGTCAAAACCTGATTAACTATTGTAGAAACCGTAAATGCACCGGGTTTTATCTGTGCACGCAGCACCTGAAACAACAATGCCCTGACAGCTACGGGAATAATCAAAAGCAGCACAAAGAGAAATATCTTTGGCGGGATATTAAAGTATTCATAAAAAGCATGCCTGAAAGAAATTGTAAGAATATACATTACACAAAGATTTGAGATAAGAATCATAACCAGTGTGGAGATATATTTTGGTATTTCATCACAGAGCTGATTCTGCCTGAAAAACCTTAACCCGGCAAGGCCTATCCAATCTGAAAAAAGTATACACAAAAAACTCAGCACAGCCAGAGATATTGCATATATCCCGTATTGAGTCGGTGCCAGAAGATTTGTATACACAGGCACAATGATTGCATTACCCAAAAGCCCGAATATTTTTGAAGGTGCATATTTTGCCATATCCTTAAATATATGTTTTAAAGGAAGGGCCACCTCTTGAATATATTTATCAACCTCTTTTGTCAAAAAATCCACCTTTGAATAAAAAATAATGAACAAATTATATCACAAATCGTTAATGTAAACATAGAGAGTCTTATTATTGTATAGGTCTTTCAAATAGCCCTGTAGGGCTAATGATTTTGACAATTTAAAAAATTAAGATAATAAGAGGATTTAAAACTTCCCCTTATTTAATAAAATATTCAGTAAATAGAAGGTTTTTTTAAGAGTTGAACAAATTTCTTCGTATAAAATTGCTATCATCAATACTGGTATTGTCGTTTGTGACAGTACAAACCTGCCCTTGTGCTTATGCATTTTCTTTACCATTCAAAAAAAAGAAAACAGAAAAAATTGAACAAACAAAAGAAACAAGTGCCGTACAAATCAAAGCAGAAAAAAATGAAATTGTTGAATACTCTCTTGAAGACTGTATAGATATAGCGCTAAAAAATGACCCTAACATCAAAATTTACACAACACAAAAAGGTATTGCGCACTCTCAACTGGGTATTGCAAAATCAGGATATTTTCCAAACATTACAGCAAGCACAGGTTTTACATCTCAACAGAACAGAAACTCGGGCTCTGGCGGAGGCTTCTACAATCAAGGCGGAAGTACTTCCCGCAGCAACAACTACTACCAATTGAACCTTGGAGTAAACCAGCTAATCTGGGACTTTGGCAAAACAGTTGCAAAAATAAACATGCAAAAATACAACAAAGAATCAGTAGGATATGACCTTGAAAACACTATTTTAAATACCGTATACAATGTAAAACTTGCCTATTATAAAGCGCTTGCAGCTCTTGCAAACCAGGATGTATATGAGCGCTCGGTCCGTATTAATCAGTTGAATTATGACAGAACAAATGCTCTTTTTAAGGAGGGTCTTAAATCTAAAATAGACGTAGTAAACGCACAGGTTTATCTGACAGATGCAGAAGTTTCTTTGATTGATGCACAGGGAAAATATGACGCAGCCATCATTAACCTGAACAATGCAATGTATCTGACTGATGCACCGTCTTATAACATAAAAAATACAGAAAGCTTCAACTTCAAAAGAACACAAACATCAAAAGACACTGTCAATATTTCTTATGTACCGAAAAAAAGCGGCTCAAAAGAGTACGAGCAAACAGCGGTTTTGACATCCGGCATAGAAAAACAGGATATTTTACAGGATTACAAATTTAAGCCACTCATTTTGCCTGTAAACGATGCCATACAAAAAGCTTACGAAAACAGACCTGATTTAAAATCACTTTTGATGGTAGAAAAAGTTCAGCAGGAATCATTAAAAGTCATAAGACGCCAGTACATGCCTGTTGTAAGCCTGAGCGCAGGATACAATTACAGAAGAAACAGCGAAGTGGCAAATACAGGTTTAAATATTGGTGTCACTGCTGATTTGCCTACACTAAATATTATGGGCGTAAAATACAATGTTGATCAGGGTCATCAGTATCTTGAGCTGGCAAGAGAAAATATAAATTTATCCAAGAAAAACATATACTTTGAAATACAAAATAACTATATAAATATGGTTGTACTGCAGCGAAAAATCCCTAAAATGGCAGAAAAAGTAGAACAAACACTGGAAAACTTTGAGCTTGCCGATGGAAGATATACAGTGGGATTGGGCAACTTTATTGAGCTGCAGCAGGCACAAACAAATTACAACAACGCACAGCTTGCTTTTGTACAGGCAGTTTTTGACTACAATGTGGCAAAAGAGCAGTTCCAAAAATCAATGGGGGTACGATGAAAAAACGTATATTAATATCTATATCAGCACTTATTGCCGTTATTTTTGTCAGCGGATTTGCTTTTTATTTCAACAAGCATCGAGACTCAGGCTATATTACAGTCCCGGCAAAAGTAGACACAATTGTTGAAGCCGTAGAAGCCTCAGGCACTGTAAACCCTGTAAACACCGTTGATATTGGTTCACAGGTATCAGGTATGATAAAAGATATTTATGTGGACTACAACTCAAAAGTTACCAAAGGGCAACTGCTTGCACAAATAGACCCTTCACTTTTTCAAGCACAGGTAGACAAAGCAAGAGGCGACCTCGAAGCAGCGCGTTCCAACAAAGCCAAAATTCAGGCAATGCTTGTATATGACAAAAAAAATTACGAAAGATATAAAAGACTGTACGAAAAAAATTATGTTGCAAAAAGCGACCTTGACCTTGCAGAAGCAACTTACAAATCTGATTTGGCACAGATTGCAGCAGCACAGGGCACAATTAATCAGGCACAGGCAACATTAAACAATAACTTAACAAATTTAAGGTACACAAAAATAGTCTCCCCTGTTGACGGCATTGTTGTTTCTCGTGCGGTAGACGTCGGGCAGACTGTTGCAGCAAGCTTCCAGACACCTACATTATTTCAGGTTGCACAGGATTTAACCAATATGCAAATTGAAGTTAACGTATCCGAAGCAGATATAGGTAAAATTAAAAAGGGCCAGGAAGTGGAATATACTTTAGACGGCTATGCTGATTCGGTGTTCCACGGAAAAGTTACAGAGGTAAGAATCGCACCTACAACAGTTTCCAACGTTGTAACTTATACAGTAATTGTTGATGTAGACAATAAAGACCAAAAAATGATTCCCGGTATGACAGCTAACGCCTCTATCATTACAAACAAGAGTGAAAACGTAATTTGTGTACCGACAGACGCTCTGAAATTCACCCCCAAAGAGATAACCGGCGGGAAAAAATACAAAGAGCAGGGGCTGTGGATACTCAGAAACAACAAACCCACAAGAATCAGCATAGAAACAGGTGCAAAAGATTCTGACAGAACAGAGATTATCTCAAAAGAATTAAAAGAAAATGACAGAGTAATAATAAGTAAAAAAGGCGATAAAGATAAAACAGCACAGGGCAAACGACCGCCTATGAGAATGTTCTAAAATGTCAAATACGGATTTAATAGTAATTAAAAACTTAATAAAAACCTATGCAACAGGTGATACATCCTTTAATGCGCTTGATGATGTTTCGTTGAGCGTAAAACAAGGCGAGTTTGTTGCTATCATGGGTGCATCTGGCTCGGGAAAATCCACATTTATGAACGTTCTCGGGTGTTTAGACAAACCCACATCAGGCACATATTTTTTAGACGGTATTGATGTGAGCAAAATGACAATGGACGAGCTTTCCGCAATACGTAACAGAAAACTGGGGTTCGTCTTTCAGGGTTTTAATCTTATATCAAGAACATCAGCCTTGGAAAATGTTGAAATGCCGATGATTTATAAAGGAATCCCTCCAGAAGAACGTATAAAAAGAGCAAAAGCCGCACTAAAAATTGTAGGGCTCGAAAAAAGAGAAACACATATGCCTAACCAGATGTCAGGCGGCCAGCAGCAGCGTGTGGCAATTGCACGTGCAATAGTCAACGACGCCCCGATTATACTGGCAGACGAGCCCACAGGCAACCTTGATACAAAAACCTCTATAGAGGTAATGGAGTTTTTTGTAAAACTAAACAGTGCGGCAGGAAAAACAATTGTGCTTGTCACACACGAGCCCGATATTGCAGAATATGCAAAAAGGGTTGTTACCTTCCGTGACGGAAAAATAATCAGCGATGTCTTGAATGAAGCACCAAAGGGAGCAGCCACGCTATGATAGATTTTGAATCAACATTTAAAATATCTCTACGTTCGCTTTACATCAACAAAATGCGCTCTATTTTGACAAGCCTTGGCATAATCATTGGTGTCAGCGCAGTTATTATCATGCTTTCAATTGGAGAGGGAGCAAAGGAAAGAATTAATAAAGACATAGCCTCGATGGGTTCTAACTTGCTGATGGTGCTTTCAGGCTCCACAACCTCAAGCGGGGTGAGAATGGGAAGCGGCACACAGCCTACACTCACCATAAAAGATTCTGAAGCTATGCTAAAACGATGCCCATCGGTTCTTGAAGTTGCACCTACAGTCGGACAGGTGCAGCAGCTTGTTTATTCAAACCAAAACTGGTCTACAACAGTAAACGGCATAACGCCGGGATATATGCCCATACGTATGTGGGAAATTGAATCAGGAAGAGGAATCTCTCAAGAAGATTTGAAAAACACGACAAAAGTTGCAGTGCTTGGTTCTACTGTCACAACAAACCTTTTTGGTGACATGGACCCTATTAACCGCACAATCCGTATAGGAGGAATGCCCTTCAAAGTTATTGGAATTCTAAAATCAAAAGGCCAAAACGGTATGGGGCAAGACCAGGATGATACTGTTTTAATACCGATTACCACAGCACAAAAAAAACTGTTCGGTACAGACTTTCCCGGTATGGTAAAACATATAAGCGTGCAGGCAAAAGATGAAGACAGCCTTGACTCAGCGCAAGAAGAGATTACAGAACTCTTAAGAGAACGTCACAATCTGGGCAAGACAAAAGAAGACGATTTTACAATAAGAAACTTTACCCAAATGCTCGAGACCGCAAAACAGGCTTCTAACACAATGGCAATTTTACTAGGTTCTATAGCCTCTGTTTCATTACTGGTAGGCGGTATAGGTATTATGAACATAATGCTTGTGTCTGTAACAGAACGTACAAAAGAAATCGGTATACGTATGGCAATAGGTGCAACAGCAATGGATATAAGGATACAGTTTCTTGTAGAAGCTTTATTACTGTCTCTTGCCGGCGGATTAATAGGTGTAATAGTCGGTGTATTAGGATCCAAAATCGTGGGTCTGTTTTCAGATATGACCGTTATAATTTCCGGTGCACCTATATTGATTTCCTTTGGCTTTGCAGGGCTTGTGGGGATTTTATTCGGTTATTATCCCGCATACAAGGCATCTTTGCTCAATCCTATCGAAGCTTTGAGATATGAATAAATTTTTACATTTTATTGTCTATGTCCCTTTGATGTGAGAAAATAACGATATAAAAGGGGTGATAATAAATGGCAAAAAGATTATTAGTTGTTGATGATGATGACGAAATCAGAGAGTTATTAGAATTTGACCTTTCGCACAGTGGTTACAGCGTAGATACGGCCTGTGACGGAATGGATGGGTTGAACAAAGCTGTTACAAACTCCTATGACCTTGTACTGCTTGATGTAATGATGCCAAAGATGAACGGTTTTGATGTTTGCAAAAACCTGAGAAAAGCAAAACCCGACATTCCAGTGCTGTTGTTGACTGCAAAAGGCACAATAACAGATAAAACACAGGGATTTGACTGCGGGGCTGATGATTACCTTGTAAAACCCTTTGACATCCAGGAAGTTTTGCTAAGAGTAAAAGCTCTTTTAAGAAGAAATACGGATAACTCATCAAAAGATGAACAGTCTTTTAAACAGGAAATACTCAAAATGGGAGACATTGAGCTTTTCCCTGAATCATTAGAAACAGGCATTGAAGGAAAACGCATAAAACTTACACCCACTGAATTTGAGATTTTATACTGTCTTATGCAACATTTTAATGATTCCGTATCTCTTGCTGTTTTGCTTGATGAAGTATGGGGTTATGACTCTGATGAAGATGTGAGGATGGTAAGAGTCCATGTTGGGGGGCTAAGGCAAAAAATTGAAGCTGATACAAAAAATCCAAAATATTTGCACACGGTCACAAATGTCGGCTACAAGCTCACACCTATTACAAACACTACAGACAACGGACAGGAATAATGAAAAACCCTATAAAATTTAAACGTTTAAAAATTGTAGAACAAATTATTCTTGTTCTGCTGCTTGCAGTTATTGTGCCTACCACCATAAGTGCAATTATTGTTAACAATATCAACCAGCACGCAGTAAGAAACGAACTGCAATATTCTGCCTTGAGCATTGCAGAATCTATTGCTTCTAATATTGAAACTTTTTCCGAATCCGGAGAAGACGAACTCAATCAGATAGTACTGGCGTTGCGTCATATTCCGTCAGAATTCGGGAAGGAAATATATCTCAAAGATATTTTAAACAATTCCAACCTGATAACAGAAATGTATCTTGTAAAAAAGCAGGACACAGACAAATATATAAAATGGGATGACTACTCTGCATACAACAAAGAAAATAAAAATATCGAAATTTTTCAAAAAATTGATAACAATTTCGCTGTAATGGCCAAAGTAGATGTAAAAATCTTTGAAAAGCAGGTCTTTAATATTTACAGAAAAGACGACAGACAGATTTATATCCTCAACAAAGACAACAAACTCGTTGCTGCTCACAATTACAACGAAAAAGACTTTAACAGGGTAACATATGCTTTGCCTAAAAAATTGGTTATAGACAGACCTGTTATTTTTGGCAAGGTAAAAAACCAGCCTCTTGCTTATTTCAAGCTGTCTGACCCCGAAACAACAATCATAGTAAACACAACACACCACATTACCAAAACAACAATCAACACCGCTCGCTCAAAAATTATACTCGCTCTTTGTGTATCAGCATTATTTATCATATTCGTTGTCGGGCTTTACACATATTACCTTTACATAAACATTAGACAGTTGATAAAAGGGATAATGGCCCTATCAAAAGGAAACTACAAAAGAAAAGTAAGACTATTAACAAGTGTTTTTACACCTCATGAAACTGTGTTCCTTGCTCAAGAATTCAACAAAATGGCTGACGAAATCAACAACACCTACAGGCAGCTAAAACACTCTAACAGAGAACTTAAAAAACTGGATGAATTCCGCTCTAACCTTATTGACACCGTAAGCCACGAGTTTCGCACCCCTTTAACAAGCATTAAAGGTTACACTTCAAGGCTATTGAGACAAGACATTGAACTGGATGAAGAAACTATCCAAAAATCATTAAAAATCATCAAAAATCAATCCGAACGTTTAAGCAGAATGGTGGAAGATCTCCTTGTCATTCCCGACATAGAAGGGGCAAAACTCAATTTAATTCTGCAAGAAGTTAATCTCGAAGATTCTCTAAACGATGCAATACTTTCAACAAAACATAAAGCTCAACGCGAGATTATTGTTAATATACCCGACAATATACCGGAAGTAATAGCTGACGCAGACAGACTGGAGCAGGTATTTATCAACCTTGTTGAAAACGCATACAAATATTCCTATGAAAATACTGCAATACAGATAAATGTAAATATAGAAAAAAATCACGCCATTGTAAAAATATCAAACTCTTATGACTATATTCCACACGATAAGCTCCAAAAACTCTTTGGCAAATTCACAAGGATTGATGACAAAACCACAAGAACAACACGAGGAACAGGGCTGGGCTTGTTTATTGTAAAAGGCCTGGTGCTTGCAATGAATGGAGCAATTGAGCTTGAATCTACCAAAGACAATGTTTTTAGTGTAATCATAAAACTTCCTCTGGCATAATTGTTAACAGTTGTTAACAATTGTGTTAAAAACATGCAATTATTTACTCTGTATATACTTTATAAATATATAGAGAGTAATAATCATTGAGGAAACAATGGCAGATACTACCACTATACAGATTAGACCAACAGAGACAGGCTGGATTTTATCCAAAAAAGGCAAAGACGGAAAAGATGTCACACTAGAAATTGCGGACAAGGATAAAAACGGATTGCTTGATATTGGTACAGATGTTGAAATAGGCAAAAACCAAAACATCTTTACCGATGAAGAAATACAGGCAAGCTCTGATTACATATTTAGTGTCAAAAACGGTAAAGCTCCTGTTGACGGCTTCGATGAAAAAAGTCAGGAACTTGAAGAAGAAATTGCAGCAAAATATAACGAACAACAACGTGAACAGCGTCTTCAACAAGCATTGCACGGCAACACAGATTACAAGGGTGCAACAAAAAGCGCAAAGAGAAATAATCTGTGGTCAAAAATAAATATGGGTATGATGATAGGAGCAGGCGCGCTCAATACAGTTATGCCATTTCTTTTCAGACCTTGGCAATACAACGGAGGCAACCTCTGGGATATGCAAGGAGTGCTCTTTTCAAGTATGACAAACCTCATGAGCTCTGCCAACACAATAATGATGGCTCAATATGCAAATAAAGCAAATCAGTACATACAATCGCCACAAACAAGCGGAAATTACAAAACATTAAATCCGTCAAATATTTCGGTACAAGATTTTATGAATTCGGTTGAAATATATAACAAACAACAACAAGAGCAAGCCGAAAAATACAAACAGGAAAAAGAAGCTGCTCAAGTTAAACAAGAAGCTGAAAGAACAGCTGCATTTGCAAAATCAATTTATACAAAAGCAAATGAAGAAGGCGCTGTTATTGACGATTCAAACAAAGCAAAATTAAACGATATTTACAAAACCTACAAAAAACCTGAAGAATACACGCAAGAAGAAAAAGAAATAATGCAAACAATAGGAGCTTATCCGCAAATTCCTTACAATGCAGTAGCAAAAGATGATGAGGAGTCGGGAAAATTAACAAAAGAGCTGGCTTCACAAATAGACAATCTTTTAAAACTGTATGAAACTGAAAGCGAATCTAACAATCTTGCAAAATCAGATTATGAATATTTAAAATCTTATATCATCAACAAAAAAGCAGCTCAAGGCACATTAACAAAAATGGATCTGGAAAACCTTGATATAGTGATAAAAAGATCGCAACCAAAAAATATTTAAAAAAAAGAGCTTTAAAAAGCTCTTTTTTGTTATTTGGATGTCATTTGTGACTGTTTTTGTTTTATGTCCAGCGCGGCATTGTGTGCCAATAGATATACAGAACAAGTTTTGTAGTTTTTAAGATACCATGCACATTTTTCCTGTGCACAAACTATTTCTATATCGTTACCCGCACTCATTAACGGACAAATAGGTATTAAAGCCATTCTACGTTCTCCTGATTATTTAAGTGATTCTGCCTGTTTGTATAAATTGCAGTTTTCGCTGCGTTTTTTTTCATAGTCTTTGTATATTTTGGTACGATTAATAACTTCGTCAAAATCGATTTGATGAGCATCAAAATCCGGTCCGTCCACACAGGCAAATTTAACTTCCCCGCCAACAGTAACACGGCACGCACCGCACATACCCGTACCATCTACCATAATCGGGTTCATGCTGGCTTCTGTTTTGATACCTTTTCCTCTTGTTAATTCTGCAACAGCTCTCATCATAGGCATCGGGCCAACAGCAATTGCATAATCAACTTTTTCTTTATTCATAATATCTTCCATAACACCTGTTACAAAGCCCTTTGTTCCAAGGCTTCCGTCATCAGTTGTTATAAAAAGCTCTGTACAGGCATCTTTCATTTTATCCTGCCAGAAAATTAAATCTTTTGTTCTTGCACCCATAATCATATAAACTTTGTTTCCGGCCTCTTTAAAAGCTTTTGCAATCAAATAGCACGGAGCTGCACCGTAGCCGCCTGCCAGACAGACAACAGTGCCATACTTTTCAATATGAGTGGGCTGTCCCAAAGGACCGACGATATCAACAAGTTCATCGCCGACTTCGAGCGTAGCAAGCTGTTTTGTTGTATAACCAACAGCCATAAAAACAATAGTTAGTTCGCCTTTTTCTCTGTCATAGTCAGCTATCGTCAAAGGCACTCTTTCACCGTCTTTTGAAACCCTTAGAATTATAAACTGCCCTGCTTGAGCATTTTTTGTAATATAAGGTGCATGAATTGTTAATTCATACTGATTTGCGCATAACTCTTTTTTTCTTAAAATTTTATAACCCATAATTCATTACCTGTAATGTACCTAGTGTATTGTATACCAATTTGTACTAGTTTTTCAAGGCATCTGCACCTGATACAACCTCTGAAATTTCCTGTGTAATAGCAGCCTGACGAGCCTTGTTGTAATCGATTGTGAGCAGTCTTATCATTTCATCAGCATTGTTTGTAGCAGAAGACATGGCAGTCATTCTTGCAGCAAGCTCGCTTGCAACCGCTTCCAACAACGCTTGATAGATAATGTTTGTAATAAACATGGGAACAATTTTTTGCAAAATGTGGTCAGAATCTGGCTCAAATGCCATAAGCGGGTCTATTGAGTGTGATTCCGTATGTTTATCACCTAGTGCTTTTTCAACATCATCAACAGGAAGAATTTTCCAATCCTCAACCTTGTATGACATCATATTTTTAAAGCGGGTAGTAATAATTTCTATACTGTCAATTTTGTTGTCAACAAAGGCCTGAGCCATATCTTCTGCAATTACAATAGCGTTTGAAGAAGAAGGCTCCTGAGAAATTTTTGTATAAGCCTGCACTATCTCAAAGCCCTGTTCCTGTGCTCTTCTTTTTAAAGAAGCAACACCTTTTGTACCGACAATAAAGAGTTTAGAATCTATGCCTTTTTCTTTATATTCCTGTATCCTCTTTAAAGTGAACCTTATAACGTTTGCGTTATAAGCACCGGCAAGCCCTTTATTTGAAGTAACAACAAGGATACCTGCGGTTTTTTGTTCTCTATTTTGCATAAGTACAGGATAGTTGTCTATTGCTCTTTCAATTTTTAGACCGTTAGACGAGAACCCTTCAGTACTGGCAAGCACCTTTGCAAATGCTTCACCAAGAGCCCTTGAAAACGGACGGGCAGAGATTACTTTAATCTGTGATTTTTTCACCTTTGCAGCCGCAACCATTTTCATAGCTTTAGTGATTTTTTTTGTATTTTGTATACTTGAGATTCTGTCTTTTATGTCTAATAAATTTGGCATGGATTTTCCTTTAATTAAATAAAGATGATTTGAAAGTTTCCAGGTTTTCTTTGAGAGCTTTTTTGTCTTCATCACTCAAAGCAGCACCATCGTTGAGTCTTTGAGCAAGATCAGACATATTGGCATCAAAGTATTCAAACCATTCTTTTTTGAATTTTTGAATATTCTTGTTATCGATATCATCGAGTATACCTTCGTTTGCAGCAAACAGGATGCTTACTTGTTTAGCAACGCTCAAAGGTGAATATTGAGGCTGTTTTAACACTTCTGTTAATTTTTGGCCTCTTTTCAACTGGTCTTGAGTGGCCTTGTCAAGGTCAGAAGCAAACTGGGCAAAAGCTTCCAATTCTCTAAACTGAGCAAGGTCAAGTCTCAATTTACCACCAACTTGCTTTGTAGCTTTAGTTTGAGCGGCACCGCCTACACGAGATACAGATATACCGGCGTTGATTGCAGGTCTGATACCGGAGTTAAACAAGCCTGTTTCCAAGAATATCTGACCGTCTGTAATAGAAATTACGTTTGTCGGAATATAAGCTGAAACGTCACCGGCTTGAGTTTCGATGATAGGTAACGCAGTAATAGAACCGCCGCCTAATTTGTCGCTCAATTTGCAAGCTCTTTCAAGAAGTCTTGAGTGGAGGTAGAATACATCCCCGGGGTAAGCTTCACGTCCCGGTGGTCTTCTCAACAGCAAGCTCATTGCACGATAAGCCTGAGCGTGTTTTGTCAAATCATCGTAAACAATAAGAACGTGTTTGCCCTGTTCCATAAATTCTTCAGCAATTGCAACACCCGCAAACGGTGCAATAAACTGCAAAGGTGCAGATTCGTCAGCAGTAGCTGAAACAATTATTGTGTAATCCATTGCACCGAAGTCTTCCAATTTTTTTGCAAGCTGTGCAACGGTAGAAGTTTTTTGTCCGATTGCAACGTAAACACAAATGACATCCTGACCCTTCTGGTTGATGATTGTGTCGATTGCAATAGCAGTTTTACCTGTTTGTCTGTCGCCGATAATCAACTCACGCTGACCGCGTCCTATAGGAGTCAGAGCATCAATCGCTGTTAAACCTGTTTGCAGCGGTTGGTGAACAGATTTTCTTGAAACAATACCCGGAGCAACTCTTTCAACAGGTCTTGTTTTTTCGTAGTGGATATCGCCTTTGCCGTCAACTGGTTTACCTGTCGGGTTAACGATTCTTCCGATAAGACCGTCGCCTACCGGTACAGAAGCGATTCTGCCAGTAGTTTTTACAGTCATACCTTCTTTAATATGCTGATATTCACCAAGGATAACAACACCTACATTGTCTTCTTCAAGGTTAAGAGTAATACCCAGTGTGCCTTTGCCGTCTTCAAATTCAACAAGCTCGTTTGACATTGCATTGCGCAAGCCATAGACACGGGCAATACCATCACCGACTTCCAGTACAGAGCCAATATTTGAAACTTCCATTTCGGAAGCGTAGTTTTCAATTTTGGCTTTGATTATAGAAGTAATTTCATCCGGTCTTATTGTTGCCATTTTACTTTCCTTTATTGATTGTACTTTCTATCTTAATACTTTTTTAAATCCTTCGAGTTTTGCAGCCATTGAACCGTCTATGGTTTTGTCTTGAATTTTTAACACAAGCCCTGCAATGATTTCGGGATTTATATCAAACTCAAACTTCACAGACTTTTGCAGTTTTTGTTCGAGTTTATCTTTCAATCTTTGTTTTAAGTCTTCATCCACCTCAACAGCAGATATAACACCGACTTTGAGTATATTATTAGCTTCGTCCATTGATTCTTCAAAACAATAAAGAATCGCGCCGAGAATATTTATTTTATTTTTTTCAAGCAGTATAAAGATAAGGTTTAATACGTCGTTATTGATTTTACGTTCGAATACAGACTTTACCATCTCCTTTTTTTCCGCAAGCGGAATAACCGGATGAGCAAGAAAATTTGCAAGTTCGGCAACAGAGTCCATTGCCTCACACACGGTCTGCAAGTCATTTTTGACGTTATCAAGCTCATTTTTGCTTTTTGCTACTTCGCTCAAAGCATCAGAGTATCTTTTTGCAAGTGGTATTAATTTGTTATCTATGGTTTTTGACGTCATTTTTCTTATCCGTTATACATCTGCTTTATCAATGCTGTTAATAAAGTCTTCTATATACTTTCTGTGCAGCTGTTTGTCTTTGTCCAGTGCTGTTTTAATCTGTCTTTGAGCAATTTCTATTGAAGAGGAAGCAACATTGTTAAGAAGCTCGCCTTTTATGTGGTTTTGTTCTGTTTCAATTTGCTTTTCAATATTTTGTTTGAGCAAAGCTACAGATTTATCGAGGTCTTCTCTTGCTTTTTGTTCAAAAGATTTTGCCGTTTGTTCAGCTTTATCGACAATAGCTTTTAATTCGTCTTCTATGTGTTCAAGTGAATCAGCAATGTTTTGAAAATCTTTTTTAGCCTCTTCTTTGATTGCATCAGACTCTTCCACTTTGCTTTTTATAGAAGCTGTCATATCTTCTATTTTTTGCCCTACTTTCAATTTGTAAGCAATAAAAGCAAACAAAGCAATCATTATAGCAAAGTTAATAACGTTTGAATGTAATATGTTAGAGAAGCTAAAATCAAGCATTTTTCTTCATTACCTCTTCCACTTCCTGTTCACCTACAGGTTCGAATGCAATGCCTTCTCCCATAAGTTTTGTGGTGAGACGGTTTGCAAGATCTGCAACATCGTGTTTCATATTAGCTGCAGCTTCGTCCTTCTGGTGAGCAAGGTTTTGTTTTTGTTCGCTAAAGTAGCTGGTGACACTGTTTTTTGTGTCATTTAATACTTTAGATTTTTCTTCTTTGATTGCATCGGCTTTTGACGCAACTATATCACGCGAAGTTCTTTGAGCTTCAGCGACTCTGGCGTCTTTGTCTACCAGAAGTTGTTGTGCTTTTTTATGATGTTCATCAGCTTCATTTTTATTTGCGTCAATATAATTTTGTCTTTTTTCCATGATTTCAAGCACGGGTTTGTACAAAATTTTGTTCATTATAAAAATGAATACGATAAAACTTATTGCTGATACTAATATAGTTGCGTTAATTTCCATAATACAAATTCTTATTTTTTACTACTAACCAAGTAATTGCAAAGCTATGAATAATGCATAGATAGCACAAGCTTCTGCAAGACCTGCACCGATAATGAAGTAAATCAATGCTTTACCTGCAATTTCAGGCTGTCTTGATACAGCATCCAAAAGACCTTTTGTTGCAATACCCAAACCAATTCCGGCACCGATTGCACCAAAACCGATTGCAATACCTGCACCTAATTTAGCCATTGATGCAACTTCAACTGCTACTTGTTCTACTGCCATAATTTTCTCCTTTTTTATTTACTAATTCTGGTTATTTTATAATTAATGTTCTTCTTCCTGCGCAGCCATTGCTATGTAAGCCGTGGACAGCAGCATAAATACAAGCGCCTGAACAAATGCCACAAATACCTCAAAAAGCATAAACGGAAGAGGTAAAAGATAAGCACAAAGTCCGACAAAAGTAACTATCAAAAGCTCGCCTGCCAGTATGTTGGCAAAAAGACGGAGAGCCAGTGAGAAAGGTCTTACAACCATTTCTAAAAGCTCAATCAACGCCATTATTATACCAACTGCGCTGAACTCGTGTAAAAAGTACTTGAACCCTTTAACTTTTACGCCCTGATAAACGTAATATATCAAAACCATTATGGCCATTGCGGCTGTCATATTGATATCATTTGTCGGAGAAGCAAGCTCACCGGTTTTTAAATGATACAAACGCCACGGCAGCTGGCCCAGAAGGTTGGCTGTTAAAATAAACAGGAATAAAGTTGCAAGAAGAGGTATGTGTTTGCGCCCGTTTTTACCTATCATAGAATCGGTCAAGCCAACAAAAGCGCCCAGTATTCCTTCTGCTACTGCCTGGAGTTTTGTCGGAATAATAGACATTTTACGTGTTGCGAGAAAGGCAAAAACAATAAGGATTCCCATTGTTATCCACATCGTAACAACTGTATCCACGTTTACGTTAAACTGACCTAGATGTGCAATCCAATGACCTTCTGACACAGTATGTATCCTCTTTCTATCCGTGATTTCTTCTTGTAATATATCACTTTGCAATGAAAATTACAAACAATTTTATAATTTTATGATAGTACAAAAAGAAATCGGGCTATCGGACAGATAGGTGAAATTTATTAACAATTGTAAATTTTATTTAAAAAGCTATTAAGTTTTACCCTTACAAAACCGATATACACATTAGTGTTAGAAACGAAGGAGAAAAGATATGCCTATAGATCCAATTACACAACAAAAAATAATGAATCCTGAAAAATGGGACATAACCCCAAAACAAGGCCCTAAGACAGCAAAACAATCAAAAGCTATACCAATGGCTCCGGCAAATAGCAATTATACAAATACAGAAAATCAAGCGCCAAATGCAAAAAAAGCAGATAACGCCGAAACAAAAGCTCAATTAATGAAGATCCAGGAAGAAATGAAAAAAGAGCAGATGCAAGAAGCTAAAAAAGCAATGGAAGAAGGTATGAAAAAAGACTTAAAATCATTCGAAGCATAAAAAAAGAAGCCTCTTAATTAATAAGAGGCTTCTTTTTAGTTTTCTTTTAAGCTTATACAGCTCTTTGCACTTTACCTGCTCTGATGCAAGATGTGCAAACGTCAATTCTTTTTACAGTGCCGTTTTGGTTAACTTTTACAGATTGAAGGTTAACTTCTTGTCTGTGCACATGTTGTTTATGTGAAAAAGAAATTTTAGCTGCTTTAAGTCTTGTTTTGCCGCATACTGCGCATTGTTTTGCCATTTCTATATTCCTTTCAAAGATTAGTTTCTTATTTTACCCTACTGTAAACACAGTGTAATATCAAGTACGGATTGAAAATTCTTAACAAAAATCTTAAACAATCAAATCTTTCATATCTTTTACAGCTTTTTCCAAACCGTCGAACACTGCTCTGGCTATAATATTATGACCGATATTAAGCTCTATAAGTTCCGGAATTTCGTGCATTCTATGGACATTTTCATATGTCAGCCCGTGGCCGGCATTAACTTTCAACCCGAGTTTTGCGGCCAGAGCAGCCCCTTCTTTGAGATGGTTAAGCTCTTTGTCCTCTAATGGTGTACCCCAGGCTTCAGAGTATCTTCCGGTATGAAGCTCAATAAATTGAGCTCCTGTTTTTGCAGCAGCTTCCACCTGTTCTTTATCAGCATCAATAAAGAGGCTTACAATTATTCCTGCATCCACAAGCGGTTTTACAAAATCTGTTACAAACTCCACTCTCGACGCAACATCAAGCCCGCCTTCTGTTGTAACTTCCTGGCGTTTTTCAGGAACAAGACAAACGTTTTCAGGTTTAACGTCAAGAGCAATTTTTTGCATTTCGTCAGTCAGCGCCATTTCAAGGTTCAATCTTGTTTTGAGAATATCTTTTAACTCAATAACATCATTGTCGCGGGTGTGGCGTCTATCCTCTCTTAAATGTACGGTTATGCCGTCAGCACCGGCTTTTTCGCAAAGTATAGCAGCCTGAATCAAGTTCGGTTCCAAACCGCCTCTTGCATTTCTCAATGTAGCTATATGGTCTATATTTACGCCTAATAACATGTTTTTCCCTCTGTGTTCATATGTGTTCTTTTTAACACGCCAAGTATAGCGCAAAATCCACTTTAAATTAAGGCTTTTTTATAAAGATAATATAAAGTTTTATTGAACAGCCAGCTTATCGGCAAGTGGAGAAACAATCCTTGCGTTTAAAGTACTATCTGCCTGTTTTATATTATGCGCTATTTTGTCGAGCTCATCAGACCATACAGCGTTTTGTTTAATATACTCCTGTGCATCTTTTTGAGTACCGTCCAGCTGGAGTCTGATTATCTGTTTCAGCATTTTATTTGCAGCAGGTGTAACTTTTTCAAAATTTACTGTCATTATGCCATTGTCGTCAACACTAAGGGCACCTTCTTTAATAAAGAAATTGTTCTGCATTATGTTTCTGAGCCTGTGAGCATTGCTAAAGTCAGGTCCTTTTTGGACATATGCACTGAAATAAGAAACCAGTAGTTTCTTTTGTTGCAGGGGGGTATAAAAACCCTTTTTTGTCAGTACATCGAGCATAACAAGTGCGCCCATATCTGCTTTATTTTCTTCTATTGTATTTTTGTAAATACCAAGTTTTTCGGTTCCGTTTTTGGGGCCCAGTGAGTGAACATTTTCATGCAAAATGGTAAAATCGTGCAAAGCCTGTGTGTCAAAATATTTATGCTGGCTTTTGTTAAGAATGGCATCCAGTTTTTTTGTTATATTATCAGCATATTTTGATTCTCGCATTTGGATATGATAGACATTACGCTTTCCACCGCCTGATATCACGGACAGTTTGTCATTGTTTGGCAGATTTGATGCCAGTGAAATAGCCCCGCGATATGCGCCCAGTTGGCCGGTCATATCGACCATCTCAACATCTACCATTGTTTGTTTATTATCGTTTTGAGTGATATTTTGTTCATATTCCTCTTTAAAAGGCATATTATCAGCCATTAAAGGCATATAATCTTTTATTTTTAACAAATACTCCGTGCCTTCTTTATTAACAATACCTACGCGAACACCGATGTTGTCTTTTGCATATGGCGTGATTCCAAGTTTTTTGAGCATTGCCGAAAGCTTTTTGTTTTTATTCACAGAAGGGGTCATTCTATCATCATAGGATTCTCTTGTTATTGTAAATTCCAATGGTGTATCCTGGAGTTTTGCCCATTTTTTATCCGCAAGAGCGTCCATATAAGGATTGTTCATCATTAGAGCATTGGCTTGCAAAATCAAATAGCGGTTGAAATCATCGTTTGACGAAGTGAGTGCGGCAAGCTCAAGTTCTGTTGCGGCATTGACAAACTGCTCTTTAAAATAGTCTGTATAATCCGTTGCTTTAAGATATTTGCCGTCTCTTTCCACCATTGTTCTCTGGTTTAGTATTTTCTTCACCTCTGATATTTTATTTTTTTTAATCATTAAAATCAGGATATTGTGGAATTCGTCTTCTGTTAAATCTTCTGGGTAAAAACCGCGCTGCGGCTTGGGTTCAATCCCACGTGCAAGGTTTACGCTGCCGCCTTCAATATCTTTTGCATTAATGCCTTTTTGTGCGTTAAACAATTGTAAAGTAAGCCTTGCCTGCTCATTGCCTTTTAGTGTTTGTTCTTCCAAATAATTTTTAAACTCAATGTTATGGGGATTATCCTGCATCAAATAGACTTCTTCCAGTATTTTAGCTGCTTTAACAAGATGTTTAAGAGCTGTCTTATCGCCTTGAGAAAGCTTTTTGTATGCATCGTTGTTTTCATCTATAAGAGTGTAAGCAGCAAAGTTGTCAGGAGAGGTTCTTCTTTTTAGCTCATCAAAGTTGAGGTTTAGTTTGAAAATTTTCTCTTCCGAATCCAAAGCCCCTTTGAAACTCAAAGCTGTCATATATTTATTGGCATATGCAAGAGAATTTAGCTGGTGAGACAATACATTTGAGTTTGATTCATATTTCACAGAGCCGGAGTGTTCGGACTTTGCATTATTTTTTGAGTAATATACGGAATTAAGGTTATTTATTCTGTTAATTTTCATCTCTTCTCCCTATTAATAAACATCTGGCAAAAAGTAAGCTTTGAATGCTATAAAACACTAATAACATTTTTTTTGCCGGTCATGTAAAAATATGGTTTAAAATTTATACAAAACTTAATTTTCACATTTGTGATATTATTTTGATGGTGTGGTACAAAATTTAGAGTATTATGACAACAGACGTATCAATCATTCTTGTTAATTACAAGACAAAAGATTTAGCAAAACAGTGTATTGAGTCAATTTACGAAAAAACTCATGACGTAAATTTTGATATCTACGTTATTGACAACGGCTCTGATGATGGAATAGAAGAACTTTTAAAACAGGAATTTCCCCGGGTAAAATTTTTGCAAAGCAATGAAAACAAAGGTTTTGGAGCAGGAAACAATATCGCCTTGAGGGTGTTTGATTCAAAATATGCATTTTTGCTCAATACAGATACAATTTTAATCAACAATGCTGTTAAAATTCTCTTTGATTTTATGGAAGCAAATCCAAAAACAGGAGCCTGTGGCGGCAACCTGTATGATGAACAAGGACAAAATATTCACTCATATGGAAATATTTTTGATTTGACGGATTTATTTTTAAAAACATTCAATTTACGATACTTTTTTCCAAAACGTCATAGAAAGATGAAAGATAAAGGCCTAAACCAAAATAATGAACTAAAAAGCGTTGATTATATTACAGGTGCTGATTTGATGCTTCGAAAGGAAGCTCTTGATAAAGCAGGACTTTTTGATGAAAGATTTTTTATGTATTCAGAAGAAGCTGAACTGCAATACAGAATCAAAAAATCAGGCTACGATATTTTTATTAATCCTGAAGCCAAAATAATACATTTGCATAACAAATCACCTAAAAAACGTGAAAAAATGTATTTTGAATTTTTAAAAAGTAAATATCTGATGTTTAGTCTTTGTTTTGGAACAAAAAAGAATTTAGGGATTATAAAATTTTTGTTTTATGTTTCTTGTTTTGCAAAGATATTTTCGCACAGAGAAGCTATTTGCAGCTTATTTGATTTTATAAGTAAAGACAATATTGAGGTAAATTAAATGTTAAATATTCTGGCAGTATTTTTAGGCGGAGGCATTGGTGCTGCTTGCAGATATCTGATTACAATGATATCAAACAGATTTTTTGGTATTGCACACTGGGGAACTTTCAGCGCTAATATTATCGGTTGTTTTTTAATAGGGTATATTTTTGGCTATACACTTGAAAAAGCACAAGGGTTCCCTCCGGCATTAAAGTTGTTTTTGACAGTCGGTTTTCTTGGCGGGTTGACAACGTTTAGTACGTTTAGTTGTGAATCGTTTTGTTTTTTAAGAGACGGAAAGATTCTGCACTGTGCGCTTTATATGCTGGCAAGTTTTGCAATAGGCCTGTGTGCAACATTTGCAGGTTTTATGCTTGCAAAGTAGTTTTACAAGTGTAACAAAATATATAGCCATATATGTAACCTGATATCAAATGATATCTATTATGTTATATTTAAGACAGGTTAAAACATGAGGTCTTAGATTATATGAGAGTCGGCGCAATTACTGCATCTTACACACACAAAATAAAAAAACAAAACCAAAAGCAACAGTCTTTTAAAGCGGATGTACAAATTGGAAGAATATACATTGATTCTTTTGGCGAAAAAAATCAACTGAAATATAATGAAGTTTGTGCACTCAACTCCTTATTAAAATATGCCCAAACAGCATATAAAAATGTGGGAACAGACAACAATTTAGTAATATTATACCCTTATCTTGAAAAAGATGAAAAAACCAAACAGCAGTATGCCGATATAGAGGTCTGCTTTATGAATAAGAATGCTGAAGAAGCAAGAAGAGCTATACTCAATAATAAACATAGACTTTACAAAGAATACGGAGATTCCGTTAAAAAAGACTTGCAAGCACTTGCAGACAGAGATGAAACTGCAATGAAAAGCCTTACTGTTCCATACAAATGGTCTTTTATAAGAGGCAGAGGAAGAGACTGGGGTGAGCCGCTACAAAATGTTCCTACAAAAAAAGATCTGGATTTTTCGATTAATTGTATCGTAAAGGACAAACTGAGCTGCTACATATTTGATACAGAAAAGGAATTGGTAGTAATAGAACCACCAAAACCTAAAAGCTATGATAATGATATTTATATGCCTATAGGCGGATGGTAGTAATATTAAATTTGCTTAATATTAGACATTAATACTAGCAAAAAATTTTCCATGCCTTACTTATATAAACAGGTATAAGGGAAAGGTCTTTTTGTCTTTCAATGTCTATTGTAATCAAGCCGAACACAGAAAAGTTTGTCTCCGAGTTTGTGGGCAAACATATAAACTCTCCGGAACAAAGACTGATTCAAGGTGCGACAGCACTGGCAATGCAGCCTTTAATAGACTTTAACAACAAAGCTGCAGATGATGACACAAGAGCTGTTTCCGTTGCAAGAACCATAGGGAAAATTATTGCCGGAACAATTGTCGGAGTCGGTGTAAGATACGCTTCTATTTATGCAGCAAAACAGTTTTCGCGTTATACCTTAAAAGAAGGGCCCAAATACCTTACTCAAATAAACCGAAAAAGCAAAAGAGACATTCTTCTGCCAAAATTTGATTGCGAAAAAACACCCATAAAAAAGCAAGATTTTCTTGATAAATACGACAAATCCGTAAAAACGCTGGGCACAATTATAGCAACATTCGCAATGATTTTTACCAATTTTCTTATCGATGCACCTTTAACAAGGATAATAACAAAAAAACTAACATCTCGTGTAAAAGCAAAAATAGAAGATGACAAAATGCCTTTGGAGGTGAAAGATGCCAAAGGCTAGCGGTTTTCAAAATTTAATAGAAAAAGTCTGGGGCCAATACGGGGATGATGTTGGCAAATCCCTTATCCATCTCGGAGCGGTAGGGTGGTTTTTCTCTGCTGTTGCACAGATTGGTATGATTGCAACAAACAAAGATATTGAAAAAAAAGAAAAAAAATTCCTCATACCTCAAGAGATTGCGGACGGTGTAATTAATGTCGGGCTGTATTATTCCATCTGCCAGGCAATAAAATACATTGGCGACAGTCTTGCCGAAAACAGCGTAATTATGACGCAGACAACGGAAAAGACAATAAGAGATATTAACAGAGAAGTACCTTCTACAGTAGGCAATTTTGTGGATGGTGTTGTTAGTGAGCTTAAACGAAACAAAATAATTGAGTCATCAAAAAAACAAAATTTAACCGATTTTTTCAAAGGCTCAATAGAATACTTAAAACAAGCACCGCTGAATAAAGATTCACAGAAACGCACTAACAACGATTTAACTATAATAAAAAATACCTTTGACAAATTTGTTACGCCTGAACAAAAAATTCAACAGATAGAAATACTGGAAAAAGCACAAAGAAACTTTAAACAATTCAAAAACGGACTGGGAGTAATAACAAGCGTTGGCGCATCTATTATTGCGTGCAATATGATAACACCGGTTGCCAGAAATATTACTGCAAATTATTATCAAAAAAAATTGATGAAAGAACGTTATCTGCTCAAAAAGAAAAAAGCCATTCAACCTGAGCAAAAACCCTATTGTGATAACTCAGATAATATGTATGGGTATACACACACTGTATCACCTGCATTTAGCGTTTTTAAAATCTAAAATTTTATATCTGTAAGCTTTTTAACGGCAATGCCTTTGGTTACAGCATCATCTTCGTGAGTGTAAAGATAACATTTACCCACACCGGCGCTGAGAGCAGCTTCAACGTCTCTTTCTTTGTCACCAACAGCCAAAGATGCTGCCATATCTATATTATAACGGTCTTTTGCTTTCAAAAACATGCCTGGCAAAGGCTTTCTATCTTCGTGCTCAAGATAAGGACAGCAATAAAAGTCGGTAATTTCGATGCCTTTTTTTGCAAATTCGTTTTTCATATGCGAGTTAAAGGCATTCATCTGTTCCAAAGAATAATACCCGCGCTCAACACCTGACTGATTTGTAATTACAAAAATCTTATACCCGCGGCTTTGAGCCTCCAGACACACATCAAATATCCCGTCAATAAAATCAAGTTTATCTGTTTCATAGGTATAGCCGTAATCTTCATTTATTGTGCCGTCACGGTCAAGAAACAGGGCTTTGACTTTTGGAGCAAGCTCTTTTTCAATAATTCCGCAAATAATATGGCCTACAGCTATATGCATTTCTTGAATATGATTTGTTGTATCAGACGGAACATTAATAGCAAAGTCTGCCTGTTCTTTCATTTTTCCGCCTTTTTCACCTGTCATTGCAACTGTTGTTATCCCCATGGATTTTGCCTTTTGCATTGCAAGAAGCACGTTTTTGCTGTTGCCGCTTGTCGAAAGTCCAATGAGGACATCGCCTTTTTTTCCGAGACCTTCAACCTGTCTTTCAAAAATAGTGTCATAGCCAAAATCATTGCCGACAGCCGTTAATATTGAAGTATCAGTAGTCAGAGCAATGGAATTGAGTGCAGGTCTATTCATTTTGTAACGACCAACAAGCTCTGCTGCAAGGTGTTGAGAATCAGCAGCAGAACCGCCGTTTCCGCAAAACATTACCTTTGCTCCGTTTTTCATAGCTTCCACACACGCCTTGCTTACCTTTTCGATTACAGGTGTAAGTTTTTTTATTTTTTGAAAATTTTCACTTATAGTTTCAAAATCTTTATCTATGTTATACATTTAAAACTCCGTCAGATTTTATATTATCTATCTTATCCAGTACAGCAGTAACAGAATAGTCCTCTACCCTGTCAAGTTCAACAACTTTGCCGCCATATGAAAGCACATATTGCGCTTCAGGCCAGTTTTCCAGCTTTAACCCCTCTTTTGCAATCACATCGGGTTTTATCTTTTTAACAAGCTCTAGAGCAGACTCTTCATCAAAAAGTACCACATAATCTACAAATTCCAGCGAGGCTGCAACATAAGCCCTTGTTTTTTCATTTTGTAAAGGAAATTTTTCACCTTTAATTTTGCGCTCTGAAATATCAGAATTGATGCCAACAAAAAGAACATCGCATTCTTTTTTTGCGCCGGCAAAAGAATGAATATGCCCAAGATGCATGACATCAAAGCAGCCGTTAGTAAAACCGGTGACTTTCCCTTGAATTTTCAAATCTTGTGCAATTTCAGCAGCCTCATCAAAGCCTATTATTTTTAAAGCTTGCGACAATTTTCCGGAAGAATTGTTATTTATTACGGCATTTTTAAGTTCAATCGGGCTAACACACGCAGTGCCCAACTTACCAACAACAATTCCCGAAGCAAGATTTGCAAGCTTCATTGCATCTTCAATGCACAAACCGGCAGCGATTGATGCACCTAAAACAGCCAGAGAAGTATCACCCGCGCCGGAAACATCAAAAACCTCTTTTGCCTCTGCCGGAATATGGACAGGCTCTTTTGTGCTGTCTGAAGAAATGAAAATCATTCCGTCTTTGCTAAGTGTAATCAAAAGGCTGTGAATATTATACTGTTTCATAACAGCCAGAGCCTCTTGTTTTATTTCTTGTTTGAATGTTGCAGAAGAAGTATCAAATTTTTTGCCGCTGACAAGCTCAAACTCTTTAAGGTTAGGTTTGACAATATCAGCACCTGCATATTTTGAAAAATCTCTTTCTTTCGGGTCGAGCAAGACTTTTTTGCCATGTTTTTTACAGGTTTGTATAATCATTTGTGTTGATTGCAGTGTGAGCAAACCCTTTTTATAATCAGAAACCAGCACGATATCTGCTTTGTCCACAACTTTTTCAAGCATTTCGGAAAGTTCTTTTAATACAGATTCATCCGCATTTAAAAATGATTCTTTATCAGCCCTCAAAAGATGATTATTGCTTGCAATCATTCTTATTTTTGTAGTGGTGGGGTAGTTATCAGGCTTGATAAGAGAATAATTGCAGCCTGTTTTGTCAAGGAAGTGCTCCAGCATAACAGAAGACTCATCGTTTCCTGCTGCACCGATAAACATTGTTTGAACACCCAAAGCTGCAAGGTTAGCAATAACGTTACCTGTTCCGCCAAGCATTGATTTTTCTTTTGTAACTTTAAATATAGGCACCGGCGCCTCTGGCGAAATACGCTCAACCTCTCCGTACAGGAATTTATCCAGCATAATATCACCAATACAAAGAATATTGAGATTTTTAAACCCGTTAATTATTTTAGCACCAAGCATATCGTTCTCTCTGATTTGTGTGTTGATTTAATAATATCATGATTTCTTAATAGTTTTAAGCTAACATATAGCAAAAAAATTTATTACGTGTTTTAAAATAGATATATGAAATTGCTTTGTGTTAAAAATGTCTCTTTTAAAAAACCGTTGAATGTCGTAAAAACAGGTCTGACAGCGCTTCTAGTGTGCACCCCGGCAAGTGTGGGAGATTCATTTTGTAAAGTTACGACAAAAACATTTGAACCAAAAGCCAAAATTGTTTTGACAAAATCTTTGACTCAAGGACTGGAAGTAATCGAAGATATAAATTGCCGCGGGGGAGTGACACACAGCTTCAGTGAAACTGCTGTTAAAAAGCTAAAATCCATAATAGCTTCTCTCGATAATAAAACATATGTTTTCCCTATCGACACAGCATTGCATCCGTATATTCCATCAACAGGCCAGTTTGGTTCCATACGCCCTGCTGGCAGAGCTCATCTGGGAGTAGACATATATCCCCGCCTGTACGGAAGAAAACCTAAAACACCAGTTGCTGTTGTTTCTGCTACTGACGGCATAGTTGTAAGTGTAAAAAAATCACCTGAATATGACCCGAAAAATTTAATTGCCAACAATATAAAAATTTTAGGAACAGATGGTAAAATATACTCATACGATCATCTGGGCCGCCCTGAGGACTATAAAAATACAAAATACACTCCGCTAAAAAAACTTGGCGAAGTTGTGCACTCCGGCGACACCCTTGGCTCTGTCGGAAAAACTGGAGAAACAGATGTCTGGCATCTGCATCTAGGGGTTGAAGATTTGGACGAAAAAGCAAAACAACTAAAAAATCCACAATGGCAAAAATTATTTAAACATCACTCTGTTTATGCAACACCACGAGGACAGGTAGATCCGCTGGATTCCTGTAAGGCAGGCGAAATAGCAAAAATATTGAATCAATACAAAACCGATAAAGGCCCCAAGGTTGATTATATAGATAAATTATAAATTAGCCTGATTACGTATTGTGTTTAATTACAATTTTTATTAAAATTTGAAAAACGAATGGAGAAAAAAATGAATAAGTTTTCAAAATCTTTAATAAAAATTCTTTGTGTATCAGTGATATTTTCAGCTGCTTATACCGGTATTGCGCCTTTTATACAAACACAGGGCAGTGCCGCAAATGCTCAAGAAGAGGAAAAATATTATAAAACAGTGCGTGCACGCCACATACTGGTTGATTCCGAAGACGAAGCGTGGGCTTTGAAATCAAGAATCACAGAAGGTGAAAGCTTTGAAGAGCTTGCAAAAATGTATTCAAAATGTCCTTCCAAAGAAAAAGGCGGCGATTTAGGATACTTTGTAAGAGGGCAAATGGTTCCAGAATTTGAAAACGCGGCATTTGCAACACCTATCGGAGGAGTCTCTGACCCTGTAAAAACAAGATTCGGGTGGCATTTGATAAAAGTAGTGAGAAAAATGTAGACAACAGTACAATAAGTAATCTCTTGACTGTAACACTTGTTGTTGATAAACTCAAAGTTACAAATTTGATTAGCAATTTGAAAATTAAATAGGCAATTGTTATTTGCAGAATTAAAACCTTCGGATATAGCGCAAATTGCGTTAAACCATGATTTCGGGATGTAGCGCAGCTTGGTAGCGCACCTCGCTTGGGACGAGGGGGTCGCAGGTTCGAATCCTGTCATCCCGAGATTTTACCACAGGATTTTAATAAAAATTGCGGAAGTAACTCAATGGTAGAGTACCTGCCTTCCAAGCAGGCTGCTGCGGGTTCGAGTCCCGTCTTCCGCTAATCTGAACAATTGCTTTACGGCGGCATGGCCAAGTGGTAAGGCAGGAGCCTGCAAAGCTTTCACCCCCAGTTCGAATCTGGGTGCCGCCTTTTATATTAAAAAAGACCTTAATTAAGGTCTTTTTTTGTTATTATTTTATTTTTTCATCAACATAGCGCTGCAGTGTATTTACAAGTTCCTTGTATTCATCGGGTTTCATCTTATCAATAGTCTCCATTTCGCCATATGCTCCAATTGGCCTTTTTAAATTGCCTTTAGCGTCTATTTCATAATCAAAATTTGTACTGTGAATATTTACTCCGGGTGAATCAAAGCTTACCCTTTTAAATTTGCCTTTGTCATCAACCTGAACAAGCAAATTAGCTTCTGTTTTGCCGTATCTTTCGTCATTTTCTTTCTTGGTAATAACAAGCCCAGTGGGTTTGTCTAAATAAGTATATGACTTGTCAATAATAAGTTTATTGTCTTTATCATTCAAAATATCGTTCCAGTAGTTGATTCCGGCTTTTCCGTTTTCAACGTACAAATCTTTTGGTATATTGGCAACACTGTTTTTCTTGTACCAGTATTCTTGGTTATAACTCAAAGATTTGTTTTTTGGTGTTATGATATCTTTAATTTCTGCACTTGTTGCTTTCACATTTCTAACAGATACAGGTTTTGTTTTGTGCGTTGGTTTATCATTAGCCACCTGAGCCTTTTTTACGGCATTTTGAATATATTTGGGTAAATAAATAACATCATTTACTTCCAAATTATTGGCAGCTTCAATTGTATCTTTGTTATTCAATTTTGCAATTGCATACATCAAGTCATGAATTTCAGAGTTTTTGGCATCCTTTTTATTGACATTTTCTTTTGCAATACTCCAAAGGCTATCACCCTTTTTTACCGTGTAAGAAACCTTATTTTTCTCTGACGGATTGGAGCCAGAGTATTGTTTTTTGTAATACGCTTCAGTTTGAGCGTTAATGTCTGTAGAATATCCCAAAATGCCTCCTAAAAATTCCTGTGTTGTTATATTGTTATAAAAACAATTTCTTTCAAAAAATTGCGTCAGCACTAAAAATTGGAACAAATAATGTTACATGAGTTACATTTGGTTACAAATTTTCACACACAAATATTTTATGATAATATTATTTTAGAAATGGGCGGTTGGCACTCTGCCGAGAAACGATTAAGTATCGTTTCGAGAGGGGTAGCGCATCATTATTATCAAAAAATGGGCGGTTGGCGCAGTTGGTAGCGCATCACATTGACATTGTGGGGGTCGCTGGTTCGAGTCCAGTATCGCCCACCATTTAAATTAAGAGCCGAAAGGCTCTTTTTTAGTGCTGTATTTGTGTATTTGTTGAAAAATGAACAACAAATTTTAAAAGGTTTAAAGATTTTTTCAAAACACTATAAAAAAGATGACCGCCATAAACGAGTTTATATCTTAACGAACTATAATACCAGTCTTGAGGAGGATTTATATCGTGTATTAAAAGTTCAAGAACTTGGATATTCGCCGTATGTGATGATTTACCAGAAAGGTACACATCCAAGATTTTTAACTGATTTATCTCGCTGGGCAAACAATATGTTTTTATACAAATCTATGGATTTTAAAGATTACATCCCCAGAAAAGACGGAAAGAATGTCCGTCAACTATATCCAGATATTTTTTCAGCTATCTAGAAGGACTAGCAACAACCAAAACATAACAAGGAATAATATGACTAAGATTACCCCTGAAGAAGCCGCATTGAAACGGAATTTTTTAAAGCAGCGACAGAGTTTACCTCTTAAATTAAAAATTGAACTTTCAAAACGTAGAATTAGAGAGTTTTATGAACATTTTGACGGTCAAGTATATGTTTCCTTTTCAGGAGGCAAAGATAGCACTGTGCTTCTACATCTTGTAAGGAGTATATACCCTGATGTGCCGGCTGTTTTTATTGATACAGGGCTAGAATATCCCGAATCTAAAGAGTTTGTTAAATCATTTGATAATGTCATTATATTTAAGCCGGAAACAGTGTTTAAGAAAGTCATTGAAGATCATGGTTACCCCGTTATTAGTAAAGAAATAGCGAAGTTCATTGAGGATTATCGTAGCAATCCAAATGGTTATACAGCCAAAAAATTCAACTCCAACAGTGATTATGTGAAAAAATACGGTGCACGTTATGATCTATCAAAATGGATCTTTTTAAGAGATAGCGATATAAAAATCTCTGCAAAGTGCTGTGAGTTAATGAAAAAACGCCCTGTGAAAAAGTTCGAAAAAGAAACAGGATTAAAGCCGTTTATTGCAACAATGGCATCTGAAAGCAATCTAAGAAAAATGGAATACATCAAAAAAGGATGTAATTCATTTGAAAGTAAACGCCCTGCCTCAACTCCGTTAGGATTTTGGACAGAACAGGATATATTTGAATATTTGTTAGAATTCAATCTTCCTTATTGTTCTTTATATGGAGAAATTAAGAAAAATTCAAAAGGCAAATATTACACAACTGGCGTTGAAAGAACCGGGTGTATGTTTTGTATGTTCGGTATTCAGAGTGAAAAATCACCCAATAGATTTGAAAAAATGAAAAATACGCATCCTAAAATCTATGATTACTGCATTAACAAACTTGGATGTGGCAAAGTTCTTGATTTTATTAATGTGAAATACTGATATGGATTTAAAAGGTTTATTTAAATTATCACCTACTCTTGCAATTAAATACCTGAAGAAAAAGCACAACAAGGTTTCGTGGGATTGGTATGATATTTGGCAAGAAGCTCACAACAAGTCATTTACTGTTGCAAAAGCAATGAGAGAAGATATATTACAAGATATCAAAGAAGCTGTTGAGAAAGCAATCTCTGAAGGACAAACTTTTCGTTCATTTCAAAAAGAATTGCAACCTATTCTTCAAAAGAAAGGTTGGTGGGGAAAAGAGTTTGTTGTTGATTCTAAAGGAAATGCAGAGCAAGTTCAGCTTGGTTCTGTGAATCGTTTAAAAACTATTTATAGAGTTAATATGCAAACTTCTTATCAAGCAGGACGATATAAAACACAGATTGAAAATACTGATAGCAGACCCTACTGGGAATATGTAGCTGTTCTTGATGCACGAACAAGACCTGAACATGCTCAGTTAAACGGTTTAATATTCCGATATGATGATCCGTTTTGGAGTAGCTTTTATCCGCCAAACGGTTGGAGATGTCGTTGCAGAGTAAATGCTCTTGCACATTACAATATTAAAAAGAAATCCCAAATTAGTTCTTCAGATGGCTGTTTATCTCAAGAGATGCGTTTAGTTTCTAAAAAATCTGGGGATTATAAGCCGGTAACTGTTTATACAGACCCTCTGACTGAAAAGAAAATTGCACCTGATGTAGGTTGGAGCTCAAATCCTGCTGCTTAATCAGGATTTAAACAAGGTTTAAACAATATTTAAAAGGAGTTTTTATGACTATCGATGCTAAACATTTAATAAACTGGGTAGGTGGAAAAAGGTTACTCAGAAAAATTATTTCAAATCTTGCACCTGATGATATACAAACATATATTGAACCGTTTGGTGGTGGAGGTTGGGTTCTTTTTTTCAAAGACAGGTGGGCTGATGTTGAAATATACAACGATCTTGATGGCAGGCTTGTTAATTTGTTCAGAATAGTAAAATATCATCCTAATGCGCTAAAAGAAGAACTGTCATATTTACTTGGTTCTAGAGAGATGTTTATGCAGTTTATGAACTTAAAGCCTATTACTGATGTTCAAAAAGCTGCTCAATTTTTCTTCTTAATTACACGTTCTTTTGGTGGCAAAGGCACAAGTTTTGGTTGTGTTAGAAAATCTGCTGGTGGTGCTTGTAAAAGTCTTGCTAACACACTATATAAAATTGATGCAATATATGAACGCTTAGATCAAGTGCTTATAGAACATAAAGATTTTGAAAATTTAATCAAGCAATATGACTATGAAAATGCATTCTTTTATTGCGACCCACCATACTCTACTGGTTATGGTTATGAAGTTACAACAACAAAAGATTTTGAACATGAAAGATTAAGAGATACATTAAAAAATATAAAAGGGAAATTTTTACTCTCCTATGATGATTCTCCTAAAATTCGAGAACTCTACAAAGATTTTGAAATGATAGAAGTTCAAAGACAAAAAGGAATTAACAACAGAAAAGGAATTAAAAATAATTTGTATTATGAACTTCTTATTGCAAATTATCCTATAAAAGAAAAGTTCCAAGAATATGTCCGAGCCAATAGAAATCAAACTAAATAATAAAGAAATTGAAAAACATTTATTAGAGCTTGCTAAAAAAGCAGAAAACCTGCGCCCTGTAATGAAAAACATTGCAGGGATTTTAGCATATTCCACAGAAGAAAACTTCAAAGCAGAAGGCAGACCTGACAAATGGGTTGATTTAGCAGAGTCTACAAAAAAAGAACGTCAAAAGAAAGGTCACTGGCCGGGGCAAATTTTACAAGTTACAGGTCAACTTGCATCTTCCGTGAACACTTATTATGACAATGACTGTGCTATTATAGGCTCTAATCTTGATTATGCAGCTATTCATCAATTAGGTGGAAATGCCGGCAAAAATCATTCTGCGGAAATTCCAGCCCGTCCATATATTCTTTTACAGCAAGAAGATGAAAAGAATATTATTGACGAAATTACGAATTATCTAAAATGATTTTCATAAAAAATGTAACGATTATTTATCAATTGGAAACAATCAATTGTTATTAAAAATAATTTTATACTAGAATTAAAACATCAAATTTTAAGATATGTAAAAATTAATAGATTAATCTGACAAAAAAATTCATGTTGATTTTTTAAGGTAAAAAAAAGCCTAAGGAGAGTATAATGCAAGTTAATTTTTCAAATTTAATGCCTAGTCATGTTGTATCTAATCAAACAAAACATGTTTCTTTGTTAAACCAAAATACTAATTTTGCAACAAAAAATAATTTACAAAATGATGTTTTTATTAAAAATTCACAAATATCTTTTAAATCAAAAGAAACTGCAAAAGAGTCAAATAATGTATTATATGATTTAGCAGCTATTGGTGTCGTTGCTGCACCTTTATTGCTATCAATCGCAGCAGCAACTAAATTGGCTAAACATCAGAGTTCAGAGGACATATTCTTACCTGATGGAAGTTATTTTATGAATACTAATGAGTTTAAATTAAGTAGTAAAGATATTACGGCTGATGGTGATGATGGTATTTTTAAAGTAAAAGATACAGGAATAAATATAGATGCAAGTAAATATGATATTGCAGACATCGAAAAAGGTATATATAAAAACTATGATGGAAGTGTTGATATCGATTTATTGCACAATAAATATATAGATAAGATAAACGGAATCTTTATTGATCCAGATGACAAAATTTCTGCGGTTAAGGTAGGAAATGAGCTTGTTAATATTAATTTACCAGCTTTTGGCTCAGGATATCCAACTTGTCCTTGGGATCCAAGATGGAATGATAGTTATTTAATAGGTTCATCGGATCAGTACAGACATGAAGATATTAATTTAACACGTAGTGAATACAAATCCCTTTTTGGCTATGAACCAGAAAATGATCCACATGGTATACAAGCAAAAGGTGACATTTTGCCAGACCGTTCATTAAGTGAAAAACTTAATGATTTCTTTTCAGGAAAATCAGATGAAAAATATGATATATTTGGAAGAAGATTCTTCGAGTTTAAAGATACAGAGGGGCATCTTCAAAAAATTGCATTAGATGATGAATCTTATGCAATTGTAAAGGAATTTAAAATAGATGGAGATGCAGTACCTGAACTTGCAAAATTTATTGATAGTCTTAAATTAGAACAATACATCACTCATAATTGTCCCGAATATCAGGATCTTGTACAACCAGCTTATGCAAACGTAGAAGAATTTATCAATGCTATATCACACTCTAAAGATGAAATATCAGAAACATTAATAAATCACGTTGATTCTGAGGCACATACAGGTATTGCAGAAACAATAAATGACAGTGTCTCTGATACACATTCAGATGGTATTTTTGAATCTATCAAATCAATATTAAGTCAGATTTTTTAATTTAAAGTTAGGAAATAAAAATGATTACAAAAGTTGGAAATAAAAACATTTCACAAAAAAAGTATTTTAATTTTAATGAAAATAAATTTATATATAGCACAACTACTTCTGAACCAACAAAATCCAAATACCTACATGGAGATGAATTATTTAATGCTTTAAAACAATATAATTACGCATCAAAATATTACAATGAAAATTTAAACAATAATAAGCCTGTCATAACAGATGCCAAAACCTTGAATCAAGTATTACAGGATCCTAAAGCATCAAAAAATTTATACCTGTTTATCGGTGAACGAGCTCGTTATGAAATTTCTAAACTCAACAACAAAGCAAAATTAACACAACAAGAAAAAGATAAATTAGTAGGATTAAAAGAAATAGCTAATGCTTTTCCAACTGTTGATAATTATATTCCACAAAAACAACACTTATCCTTTAAAGGCGAAATTAACAAAGATCAAAAAACCAATTGTCATTTAGCAATACATACGGCAAGTGCTATATGTGCTGGCTTATCTGGGATGATGGGAGAAGGTGCAGCTGTTGGAGCAGACACACCATTTCTCTGGGGTACACAAGGTTTAATGTTTATGTCTTTAAAAAAGATATTAAATGTAGACCATGTAGACCATATGTTTTACATTTTGAGACAGCTCATGATGGGGCAAGTTCTTGGCGTTCAAGGCGCAAAATTGCTAATCAATTGGTTGGGAGTTGGTGGACATGTTTTAACAGGCGGTACTGCATCTGCAATAATAACACCAGCAATACAAGCAATTAATGGTACACTTAGTGGTGGCATTACTGAAAAAATGGGTTGGGGATATGTTTCAGCCTGTGAACATGATAGAATGACTTGGAAAAAACAAGCATTACAAACGGCTATTTATTCAGTTGGAATGGGCGTTTTTGGTCATGGTACAGATACACTGATAGATGCAGCTAGCCCAGATAATATTCAAACAGCAATGGAAGCAATTCCCAAACAAAATTTGTACGCTTATGGTAAAGCAATGAAAAGTTTAATAGATGTCGCTCACTTAGATCGCTTTGGCTTTATGTTTGGTGCACAAGTTATAGAAAAACTGTTTTTTGCAAAAGATTGTTTAAATAAAGATGAAATTAAAAATAGTTTAAAAATTGCCTTAATGAATACAGCAATTTATGATTTGATAGACTATCAATATGGTCAAGAAATACAAGAAACAACTATTGCTGCCGTTAATAAATTAGGTGAAGAAATTAAATCAACACCAGAAGTTTTTGCTGAATTTCAAAAATCACAAAGAGAGCTTTTTGATAAAATTGATATTGATAAAATGTCTACAGCTGAATTTATAAAGAAATTTAAAGATAAAAAATTCGTTTACAATGTGGCAATGCTTTCAGGAGAGATATCTAGAGATATTGCTGATAAATGGCGCAAAAGAGATTTTGGACAAATGATTGAAAAAAGCAAAGAACAAGATAAAGCAGGAGCTGAATTGTCTCGTTCATCAAGAGGTATTAATATAAAATTAACGCCAGAACAAAAAAAAGAATTAGAAAACAGTATTGAAAATACTTTTAATACAGCAATAAAAAAAATTCAAAATTCATCTTCTGCCACTTGTTTAGAGCGTATTGCTGGGTATGAAGAAACAATAAAGTATATAGATGAAATATTTATACAACCAATTAGACAAAAATCATTTGACAATATTCCTTCTGCAATATTGTTTTATGGCCCCACAGGAACAGGTAAAACCAGTATTGGGGTTCCTTTGGCACAAACAACTGGTTCGAAGTTTATACAAAAAGGACGAATTCCAAGAAATACAGATGTAGAAGCTTTGTATCACTGGTTACAATCAAAAGCAGAAGAAGCAGAAAAGCTATATAAGGAAAAAGGTAGACACACAATTATACAAATAAATGAAATGGGCAATTTCCGTAATGCAACTACACAACAAATTGAACAATTCAATTCATTTATAAGTGATTGTGCTCAAAAGCACCATTTAACAATATTTTTTACTACAAATGAACCTTTAACAATAAATCATGCAACATTAGATAAGATGAAAAAAATACCTATGGGTGTAGCTAAAAGCAGTGATATAGAAGCAATAATAAAGTTATATCTTGGTACTAAAAATATCGAAAACCTAAATATAAGAGAATTAGTTGATGAATTTGAGAAAGTTCAACCTAATGCGGCATATAGCAATGCTCAAATACAAAATATAATGTCGAATTTACCATTTAATAGTTCTATATCTCAAAACCAATTATTAGATAGAATAAAAAATGAACCACCAGCTATTTCAAAACAATCAATAAATGACTTTAATGATGAAGTAAAACAATTAAGTTGATTTTATAATCAAAATTGAATGAATAAAAAAACGACTTAAAGTCGTTTTTCAATTATGGCTTTCATATCCTTTGTTAATGCGGATAATAAGTAAAAACCTAATTCACGAGCTTTTGTCATATCAGAAGGTGCACTGCATTGTATTTTTTCTATATTTTTAAAACATTTAATTCTTTTTATTGCATCAACAAATTTTACAGCGTATTCAATATCTTCAACAGATTTATGTTCAATCCATAAAATTTTATCATTACAGCCAAAGCATCCTAAATACAAATCTACATTTTTATCTGTACCTGGAATATAATTAAATTTATAGCCATCAGTTTTTCCAATTTTTGTTATATTGGCTCGCAAGAAGTCTAATTGTAGCTTAACAAAATCATCTGCAGAAATTTTATCTTTAATTTTTATTTTTAAATTAACTCTATGATCTTGTAATGTAATAGGGTCTAAATTTTTAGAATCAGATGTTGAAAAGATTAAGGTTGTTTTATATTCATCATTTAATGTCGGCAAAAGATCTTTTATGTCACCAACAGCATTTCCCTTTTGTATCAAACTATCAAAATCTTCAACATACAATAATGTTCTTTTTTTAGTTTTTTCATGATTTTCTTTACATTCTTCTAAAATAGAATCAATTGTCGCAAGATAATCTTCATTACTCATACCAGTTTGTCTATTTATTTTTAAATAATTAGCATTAGCTCTGCTAACCAACCATTTAATACTTTCTTTACTCTCATTAATATCTTTTCCTTCTATCATTATAGCATTTGGAATAGAAGCGGCTTTTGCTTTGTCTTCACTATTAAAGAATGATAAAAACTCTTTTATAAGCTGACTTTTAACAAAAGCTGATTGTAATGTTTTTTTTGCTTCTTCTTCTTTTTTTAATTTTTCTAGAGCAATATTTTCTAAATGTAAATAGCTTATAAGTTTTTTAAGCTTATTATATAAGTTATTTTTTTCAATATAATCAGGCCAAGTTAACCAGTCTTTATATGTTTGTGTATTAAACCATTTGTCATAATTTCTGTAATATTCAGGAGGTCTTGGTGGTATTTTGACTTTTTGTTTCAATAATAATTCATGGTAATCATAATCAGTTGTCGGTTTCTCCGCTACGGGTATACCATCATCTATACCATATTTATACCTATTGTCACTATCCAAATCTTTAGGCCAGTCTTTTATTCTGATTTTTGCAATTCTTTCAGCAATCTTTTCTTGTTCGTCACTATAATATTGACCATTAAACCAACGGCTTTTGAATGAAATATTTTTATTCATATTTGTAAAGTTATTAATTGGGGCTAGCATAGTTTCTACTAAATTTCCTTTTTGTTATATTTTTTGAACAAAATATAAGCTCCACCCAAAGCAGTTCCAACAAGTAATCCAATACCAGTATTCTTTTTGAAACATTGTTTTGCTCTATTTTTCAATGGGGTAAGTTCTGCATCTATTTTGTTTTGTTGTCTTTTTCTCATGCGTATTCTTGCTGATGCAATATCTTGTTCTGATAGAACTTCATTATCTATTTCTAGAGCACTATCAATACGTTTTTTAATCTGTTTTTCTATAATTTCATCATATTTAGCCAATATAGCATTTTTCTCTTTATTTAACTTAGTTTGATTAAATCCAAGATAATATAAAATACCTGTGGCTGTACCGGCTAGTGAAGACTTAACTACTGAGATCATATTTTTTATCGATTTGTTATTATCTTCTTTATTTATATCAGAAGTGTTTTGGGACAGCACAGTTAATTTTTTTGAAGATTGTTTACCAGTTGTTGCATTATTTGCATTAATATCGATTTCTCTATTATTTTTGCGTTTATTTACTAATACCCATATTGTACCAATTAAACTACCGGCGATTAATCCTATGCCAACACTTAATTTTTTGTGTTTAGTCACTTTGTTTTTAAGTTTATCTAATGCTTCATTTAGTTTTTCTTTGTAGTATTTATCTGAGATATACTTTTTTCTCAATTCGTCAATTTCGTCAGGCCATAATGGTCCGCCAGATTTTTTTCTGTATTCAACATAGTCTTGAACATCTTCTTCTATTTCATTGAAATGTTTAGTTAGAATATTTTCTTTTTCTTTGTTGAATTTATCTTTTGATAAAGCCGAATATACTAATCCAGTACCAGCACCAATAGCAGCTAAACCTACTACTTTTAGTCCTTGTGAAACATACGAATTTTGGTCTTTTTGTGAAAAAGTTACTTTATTCAGCATATCTTGTTCCTATTTTCTCTTTTTCGTAATTGTATTTATCTAGATACTCTTTTGTTATTCTAATTAAATCAGTATTATCATTTTGATTATAATCATTAATTGCATCCATTATATAATCAGTGTTTACGGTATCACCACACTGCTCAGCAGATGTACAAGCCATATCCATCATTTTCTTTAAATGAGAATTACTATATACTTCATCAGGATAAGTTTCTGTTAACTTTGATATAATCCTATCATAATCTATATCATTTTGGTTAGCATCTCTAAGATAATATTTCAAAACCGCTTTCATATTATCTTTATCTGGTGGATCTAATGTAACAATTATACCTGTTCTGTGTGCATTTCTCAATGGTTCTGGAATTTTTAAAGGATCATTTGTATTAAGAAACAATGTTACATGGTTTTCTTTAGAACAATCATTCATTAATCCTTTTAGATATTGTATAAAAGCACTTGAAGTTAACTTTTTATCAAAAAATCTGTCAAATTCATCAATTAATATAATTGTTCGTTTATTAGTTTTCAAAAACTTTTCTTGAGCTAAAGCAAGTTTTTTCTCAATATCGTTTATAAAAGCATCTTCTTTATCAGGTTGCTTTCGCCCTATTACTGTCATCTCTATAAAACTACAATCCGCTTCTTCTGCCAGTGCTTTTGCAAATGTAGTTTTACCACATCCTGTCGGGCCATAAAATAAAATAGCATTAGGTATTTGTCTGTCAGGAATTTTTCCTGCTTTTTCATCATCAACACAATCAATGAAATTTGACTGCAAAACGGCTTTTTCTTTTTCATAACCAGCAATTTTCTTTAATCCAAAATCTTTATCAAAACTTTCTCTTCGTGAATTTATATTTATTCGTCTTTTAGTTGCTTCTACATCAGCATTTAAAGCAGAGATTACTTCCTTACTATAATTCAAACTTTGGGCTAATTTTATAAATTCATCTCTAAATGCCAATGTTTCTTGTTCTCTTTCTGTAAATAGTGCTTGCATTGTTCTTGCACCATCTATCTCTTTATTCATATCATTTCTTAAAGCGGCTCTCTTTTTTTCTGAAATATCAAACCATTTATCCCAAAATCCATCTTTTATTGCTTCAATTTTTTCTTGATATTTCGCCCTAATCTGATCTTCCTTCTGTATATATGAGATTAAAAATTTGACTTCATCTTGTGTTAAATTTTTATAATCTTCTCTAGAAAATAGATTCTCTACAACCTGTTTGGCATCTTTATTTTCTGATTTGTTAAATATATTATTATCTGCGTTCTGATCCTGAACGCCTCTAAATGAAACTGTATCTTTTATAGGATCTGAAAAATATACGTTGTTGAATTGATTATTAGTAAAATTTTTGTTGTAAGAATATTTATTCAGTTTCTGTGTAACATTAGTAGCGATTGGCTTAATATACATTTCATTGCTCTCCTTTTTATACATTAAATCCACTAAAAATTATTTTTGCTATATTTTTCTAATATTGTTAAATTATCTTTACAAAGAACTAATTTTACAATAATATTGAATAGAGTTATTGTGTTTATAAGGCAATTATTTACCTTGCAAACACAAATAAATAAGGAAGTAAAACTATTTTTAAGAAAGCTATTGTTTTTATAATTGTAATTATATTACTCAATTTAAATTGTTTTTCTTCAGCAAACAATTTACAATACAAAATCCTAAAAGTCGTTGATGCAGACACTTTTTATATTGATTTCAACAAAGATGGATACGCTCAAAAAAATGAAAAAGTCAGAGTTAAGCATGTTGATGGTTTTGAAGTATCTGTTAACAAGCCGCTTGATTTTAAAAGTAAATCATTAGGCCTTACAAAACATCAGTCTTTAGCTTTAGGATATATGGGCAAAAAATTTGCAGAACAACATCTTTTGAATAAAACAGTAACAGTTATTATCGACTCGAATTGTCCAACTGACAGATATAACAGAAATCTTGTTACAATATTATATGACAGCTGCAAAAACTATGAAGAAGAGCTTTTAAAAGCCGGATTAGCAATTGTATACAAAAAAGCTGATAATTCATATAAATACAAAAAATATGAAAATACAACAAAGATAAAAGAAAACGCTCTTAAAATATCTAATTTAAACCTTGTAATTTTAAACAAAAAAAATGGTGAGTTTCATAAGCTATGGTGTCCTGAGATTTCAAAAATAAAGTATGCAGAAATTATTGAAGAACCAAACATTCCAGAATATCCAAAACCGAGATGCTGCTACAAAAATCAAAAGCCAGAATTAGGTGTTATTGAAAAGCCTTTGCCGGATATTGCAACTCAAAACCTAAAAATATTCTTTATTGATGGCTATAAGTATAAAAAACCGTCAGGAAGATGCCGAACTTCTGCATGTCAGGCTCTGTTATCAGAAATCAATAATTCACAAAAATCAATATATTTTTCAATTTATGGGCTTGGTGGGCAAAATGAAATTTTACAGGCATTGATTAGGGCACAAAGACGTGGCGTTGATGTTAAGGGTGCAGTTGATATGACAGAGAAAAATATCAACATTTATGACAATACAGAAAATATGATTCGTCAGCTAAAATTTATTAAAAATGATTATCAAATAGCCGACAAAAATGTACGTGATGATTTTGGATACAAGTTTGATATTACGGCGGCAATTATGCATGACAAATTCTTTGTTTTTGATGGTAAAAAAGTTTTTACAGGTTCCGCAAACATAAGTAATACCTGCATTGGCGGATATAACACAAATGTATCTTTGCTAATTGACTCTCCAAAGGTCGCAGACCTGTACACAGAAGAATTCTCGCAGATGTACAATCTGAAATTTCATACAATTAAAGCTCCTATACAAAACAACACCAATATAAAAATTGACAATAATACTTTGCTATCTGTATATTTTGCTCCTAAACACCAAGTTTTTAGAGGTGATTTACATAAGGTTTTATCAAGTGCAAAGCATCATATCTATGTTGAAATGTTTTATCTTACAAACAAATTTCTTGTTAATGATCTAATTGAGGCAAAAAAACGAGGGGTTGATGTTAAAGTAATTGTTGACGCAACAAGCGCAGCAAACAGATATTCCGGGCATCATAAACTAAGAGCCGCCGGGATTCCAGTGAAAACTGAAAACTGGGGAGGAAAGATGCATTCTAAAGCAGCAACTATTGATGATAAATATTATGTAATTGGCAGCATGAACTGGACAGGTAAAGCAGAATTACATAATGATGAAAACCTACTGATTATCAATAATGCAAAAGTCGCCGCAGCAACAAAACAGCACTTTTTAAAGCTGTGGAATATAATTCCTAATAGGTTTTTACACTTTGACCCGTCACCAGAAAGCCCCGATTCCATAGGTTCATGTATGGATGGAATCGATAACAATTATAATGGATATGCTGACCTCGGTGATTTTAGCTGTCGTTCGTATTTAATGAAACTGAATCAAAGGTGACAAAACTTACATAAATTTTGTGAGCCAAAATCATCTTCATCAATAAAATCACGGAAAAGGTTATTGGTTATTTGGGCTTTATGTTGTTCTTTTCTTTTATCTTGCAGTTTTTTATAGTCTTCTTTTATTTTCTTTATGTTTTCAGGTTTAATCATATCTTTTAAAGAATATTTCATATTAAATCCCATACGTCCCGACTTTATCTTGTCACAATCAGTATATTCATATTCCATTGCCTTTTTGTAAAGGTCTGGATGATTTTCATAAAGATTTATCCAATCCATACAGCTTTGATAAAAACAAAAATAACAGCCTGAACGTTTTCTCCATTTGTAATAATCGGGATAGCCTATACCTTCGTTTATAAGCAAGTCTTCAACATCCTGCTTATTGATATTGTATTCAATAAACGGAAATTTCTCGTTTATCAAATTATCTTGGCCCGATGCTTTTGCTCTGTCTCTTTCATCTGCCCTTATGCCAATATACAGGTTAACAATACCTTCTTCACCATCTTGTTTGAATTTAGTTTGAATGTAATGCCTAAATGTTTGTGTTTTTAATAGAATAGTACACCATCTATGCGAATGAGAAGGCAGGAAGTTCGTTGCAATCAACAAATCATCAAAGCTTTTATATGGTTTTAACCTTGTAATTGTTTTTCCTGTAAAAACTTCGATTTTATTTAAATAGTCGTATGTTTCCGGGATTTCATGTTCTGTATCAGCAAAAACATACTCTATATTCTTATGTAGTTCTGGCATATTATTTTTAATAAAAAATGCCAGTGCGGATGAATCTTTCCCACCACTTAAACTCAATATATTATAAATCTTTTTTTTCATAATAATTCCTCACCAAGTATATATCTTTTAACCGTTTACTATTTTTTTTGCAATAAGCAATTGTTTATTTTTTGAAAGCTTTAGCAGTTTTGAAAGAATGTCCTGCATAGTTTTATCAAATTTTATTTCAGCAATACCGGCTGTTGATTCTATTATCAAAAAACTATTCGCTAATTCTTTTAGTTTAATTTTAAAATCTGCGACATCTTCATCTGTCCAATCTTTTGGTACTCTTGAACCGTTTATAAAAGTGGCAATGCGTTCAATCCATAAATCATCACCGACTGTATCTTCTTTTATATTTCTGTACAATACTTTTAGTTTTTTATCATTCAGATAATCTTCAACAAGCTCAAATCTTTTTTTCAAGCTATGCCTTTGCGAATCATTAAATACTTCAAATAAGAATAAAAGCAGCTCTTTTTTTAAAGAAGAGTAGTTATCTTGCAATTCTTTTATACAAAACTCAAATTTACTAATAAATTCAGAGCCACAGTAGCAGAGAAGTTTATCATCAAGTATATTAGGTATATCTCTGTAAAATAATGATACAGGGTCTTTTGCATGTATAACAGCATTTCTGAAACGAATACTGTTTGTACTTATCCGGGAAGTGTTTAATGTATATTTATCTAGAGATTTTATTATAGAAATCAATCCTTTTGTAATAGTCAACAGATTATTACTTCTGCAAGGTAATAGAAATGCAGAGATATCCTCTAGAACTGGTAAATTATCAATAACAGTTCTTTGTACCTCAAAACGTTCAGGACGATGTAACATTCTAAAAAACATATTTGAATCTAATTTCAGTTGAAACTCAAACAACTCATAAATAGCTAATTCATATTTTATCTGCACCAGAGCATATAACAGTAAAATCGATGTTAAAGACTTCGTGAGCCCATATGGCTTGTTCATAAATTTGTGATAAAAATCTACAAGTTTAATTCTTGTATTTTGCGCAAGATATTTTTTCGCATCGATTCTAACTTGACTAAATATAGAATGTTTATTAAATATTTCCCTATATATGTTGTGTTCCATAGAATACTGTTTTATTTCTATACCTTCAAGAAGATGTTCTGCCAGTTGCCTTATTGCTTTTGAAAGAGAGGGAGATTGTTTTGCTAATTTCAAATATTCTAAGTTAGTATTAGGACGTTTTGGATTTTCACCGTCTGCCCACGACACAGCAGGATTATTTTTGATAAATTCCAAACCTTCAGCAGTTAGTTTTAAATCTTGTTTAATCTTTGTTACAAAGGCGTTTTCATAGATAAACCTTTTGGCATTTGAAATCTCAGTTGCAGTTAGCCCAACAATAAAAGTAGCATCCTTTTCCTGAAATAATCTGGGGTTTGTTTGTACACATTTTAGTAATTTTGCAATGTGCAAATTCTCGGGGTTTTTCTTTTTCATTGTAAATTCCTCTGTCTAGTAAACTAATATCTTAATTGTAGAAGTATATAAATCGGGCAATTTTGATAAAATTTAATATGGCAAATTTATATTTTATTTATTATAGCAAATTTTTTTTACCCTAATGGGTACAATTTTTTGCATGTGGATAAAAAAATATGTTACTTCATTTTATGTGCATGTAACAATTACTTATATTATTACTTCACTTACTAATAATTTTGCTATACTTATAGTAACTTGAGGTTATTAATATGAAAATTTTACCTATTGCATCTAACAAATTTGTAAAAAATGCTGTCAATTTTAAAGCTGATGTCGTTATTTTGCCGAGTTCGGCAAGAGATAATCAACCGTATGAAGATAAAATTATACTTGAATCTGAAACAGAAAAAATAAAAAAAGAACTGCAAAGACGTTTCCCAGCAAAAAATGACAACTTGCAGATATTTTTACAACCTTCGGGCTTCAGAGGGAATTCCAATAAAGCCCACTATTGGAATGAAATCAAAGCGTTTATCGGATACAAAGATACAGAAAAAGCTCGGCAAGATATTTTAAGAAAAAATCAAATTCCACCTAATGAAGACTATGTAACATTACAGCCCGAAACAATTGAAAAAATAAAAAACAGAGATCCCGAAATAATTAAAAAATTAGAAAAAAAAGTTGAGCACGAATCTACAAATTATTTAAAAGACGATATTTCTGCAAATATTAAATTAAACTTTATTGATGATATTGAGGCAATTATAAAAAATGCCTTAGATTATGGACTGACAGAGTGGGAAAAGCCGCCGGTAGCACCATTGTCTCCTGTTCCTTATGATAAAGTTGATATATTACTTCCAAACTGGTTATAACGTAAATAAATATTACATATTTTCCCAACTTGCGTTTAGAAAGTCAATTATGACTATCTAAATGTTTTTAATAAGTTGTAACAATAGGAAAATGTGTAAATGAAGGTCACTTTAGATAGTAACAGGACAATTAAATACGTAACACGTATTGGCGAAGTTATTAACTCACCAGAGCAGCGTTTAATTCTTGGTGCTACGGCACTTGCTACACAACCTTTTATAGATTTAAATAATAAAAAAGCGGATAAAGAAACTCGAGCCGTATCAGTTGCACGTACAATAGGAAAAATTATAGCAGGAACTATTGTTGGTGTTGCAGTTAGAGCAGGCAGCATAGCGGCAATAAAACGGTTTTCGGGCGCAGAACTAAAAACAGTCGATGGCATTACAAAAATATGCAAGAAAACAAATAAAGACATTTTTGTTCCGTTATTTGCAAAAATAAGACCGAATATATCTCAGGCTGATTTTGCAAAAGAATATAAAAACTATACAAATGCACTAGGAACTGTGGTTGCAACAGTTGCAATGATTTTTACTAATTTTTTGATTGATGTACCTTTGACTAAATTTATTACAGATAGATTAACGTCAAAAGTACAAAAAAGTATAGATAAAAAAGAGGCAGGAGGTACAAAATAATGACAACTCCGTCTCTTTATCAAAAAGCATTGGCTCAAATTTATAAATCATATTCTCACGATGTCGGCAAGGCTCTTGTACATATGGGAACAATCGGATGGTTATTCTCTGCACTAGCACAGGTAACAATGATTGCTACAAATAAAAATATTGAAAAGAAAGAGAAAAAGTTTCTTATTCCTCAAGAAATTGCCGACGGTGCAATAAATGTAGGATTATTCTTTACTATAAGTAAGCTAATCAAAGATTATGCAGATAATCTTGTTGAAAGCGGAAAGATTTCACTTGAAACTACTGAACAAATCCTTTCAAAATTTAGAAATGATAACCAAACACGATCAAACTGGGTTGAAGGAATCATTGAGAAATATACAGAATCTGTCAAAAATGATAACACTTTAAGTGCAATTGAGAAAAAAAATATATTAAAAAAATCAAAACAATACAGAACCTTGTTTTATGAAAAAACAATAGGTGAACTGGAAAAAGCAGCAAAACAATCAAGTCTTGCATCAATTGCAAATAAAAATAACAAAACAGTAAACAAAGAACTTTTAAACCTTTTAAAACAAGGTCAAAAAGAATTCCATGGGTTTAAAAACGGAGTCGGAGTCATTGCAGCTATCGGAGCATCTGTTCTTGCTTCAAATATAATTACTCCCGTTTGTAGAAATATTGTAGCTAATAAGTTTCAAGATAAATACAAAAATAAAATTGATAGAAAACCTGTTTATTCCTATACACCACCTGCAACATTTAATGCCTTTAAAATATAGCTTATTTATAAACAATAGTTTTTACAATTTTTTGTATTAACATAAGCTGTTCATTGCTTGCAGTCAAAAGATCTTCATTGATAGCATCAATTCTGTTTTTGTCCGTTTGAGACATCCTGACATAATTAAAATCAAAAAAATATTTTAATGGCTTTCCAAAAAGTTTAGCAATGATTGCAAGACTTTTTATAGGTGGACAAATATTTCCTTTTTCTAACTGACAAACAGCACGTGCCTGAATCTTTAAATGTTTTGCCAACTCAGCCTGTGTCATATCATTTTCTTCACGTAAAATTCTGACAATTTTCCCTACTTTTTGATTTATTGATAACATATAATTCTACCCAGCTTTACTCTATATCTTAAATTTTTATTATTTATAAATGATGTCTTTGACAACTTTGGAAATTATTTTTAAATCACTTATTGATGCAACTTTTAAATCTTCAACAATTGCATTAATTGCTCTATTTGCGTCTATTTCATCTGCAATATCTTTACCTGCAAAAAAATAAGCAGGCGTTTTCTTAAAAATAGTACAAAGTTTATCTATCAATGCTGTTGATGCAGATTTATGACCATTTTCTATCTTTGACAAATGTTTATCACTAATAGATAACTCATCTGCAAGTTGTTTTTGAGTTAATCCGTCAAGTACTCTTAATTCTTTAATTTTTGTTCCAACCAGTTTATTTGTTGCAGTATTCTCCATATCAAAAGAATAATATTTATTTTTGTACAATTCCAAAATATAAGACAACAAATAAGAATATTTGGACACCTTAATAAAAATATGTTAAGATTTATCCATTAAAAAAGGGATTCAGATGAAAAAAAAGTCATTAAGAATTTTAATTCTAATATTTTACATTTTTATTTCTAATAGCAATATGTCAAAAGGTTTTCAAACCAATACTGATAAACTAAAATCAACATTTGGAAACTCTATACAGTCAAAAAAAGAAATAAATCATAATATCCTATCAAACGAAATAGACATATTGTTTTCTAAAGATAAGTATAGAGAAACAATTTTTCTCTTAAATGATGCAATAAAAACTAACCCTAATGAGGCAATATACTATGAAAAACGTGGTTTTTGTTATCTTAAAATCAAAAATAAAAATCAAGCAATTCGTGATTTTTTTAAAGCAATTGCCTTATATAACCAAGCTGATAGCAATGGTACAGAATCCGCAGATTATTTAATTAAACAAATTTATTCAATATCTAAAGAATATCGTAATAATAAAGAAAAAATTTCTGCCTTATATCCACAAATAGATAATTTTTTTGAGAATTACTACGAAACTAAAATCGGGAATTTTGTTTATTATATACATCCTAAAAAATGGGACGAGCTAACTTACGAAAACAAAATCAATCTAATACAAGAAGTAATTTGTTTTTCAATGTTTTCACAAATCTTAAATAAAGAAGCTCCTATATATTTTTTGGCAGAGGGCGATATAAAAATAAGAAGCTCTATTGATGGTATGCAATTAATTAAAAGGCTGCCGGGTAGAGGAAAACAGGAAAAATTATTTGAAGATTCCAGCCTGCAAAGTCTTTGTGAAAATTTTCGTTTAGCTCCTGCATATATAAAAGAAAATCCTGTGACACAAGATGATTTATTAAACGCTTATTTAGATAAGGTCGATGTAATATTCGATGATAATACATTTGGTAATATAAATCGCTCTTTTAGCATTAAGATTAATCGTGAAGGAAAAATATTATTAATAACACTTAATGATTCACCTTGGAAGGACAAAATAGATGATAATGCCGTAAAAATAATTCGTAGCTTAGAACCTTTTCCTAAAATTCCTAATGAATATAAAAAAGATAATATTGAAATACGCATATTAGTAAACCTTTCTGATAAAGATTAAAGCTAATTATTATAAAGGAGTTAGCAAATATGTTAAAACTTAAAAATTTATTAAAAAATGAAAAGGTACAATCAGTTATTATTTTAATAGGGCTGTTTTATATTATTTCTTCTTTTTTATTGATTGTATTGTTCTGGGATGCTAGTGTTTTAAAGGAAATAGTACCTTATTGGATAATACTTGCCCCATTACCTTTTTTAGTGTTTACACCAACTATTGCAGTGCTATATTGTTTGCTATATAGAAAAAAGTCAAATTCAAACATTGCCAAATTTATAAAATTAGCTATTACTGCATTTTCTATACCTTTTACAAATCTATTCTACATGTATATTGAACATTTTATGACTTGTGACAGACCATTTGATACTATGCTGCTTGGAGCTGTCTGGTTATTTCTGATATTACCAACGATATTGATTGTTTCAATAGTCATACCCAAAAGATTTTGTAAATTAAAAAAAGAATTTATTATTCTTGCTATTCTTATGGAAGTTTTTGGTTGGGGATTGATCGCTACAATTCCATTAACAAATGAAATAGTATGGAAAATAATTCCTCAAAATCAAACATCTTTTTGGAATCCGATATTACTGCATCAACTCAATAAATTTGAGCCTGCAATAAAACACATTTATGATTACAAAGAAAAACACGGAAAGTATCCTAACGATATTTTAAATATTAAAATCAATTCAGATGAATTCCCTCGTTATAGCTATATTGTGTACAATAACAATCAAGATTTTGTATTAAATGTTGCTAAGTATGAATTTAGTGATATCCCTGCTTACAGATACTGTTCAAGCGAAAAATTAGAACATTGCAAAGCAATAGGGCGTGATGGTTATGTTGTGCAATATAAAATTGGCAATTGGATTTATTACAATTATGATATTGATTAAAGATATGTGTGAAATTATTCACAATAAAATCTGTTAAATTATTCACTGAAAGTAAAAATTTGCTCAAACTATCTGCAACTTGTGCTCAAACTATCTGAACGGTTACAGCGTTTATATAATGTATCAGGGATTTTTACATAAAGTATTACAAGTTTGACTTGTAAGTCGAAAGATTTTTATAATATAAAGAAAAGGCAAATTAATGAGAAAAGCATCAGAAGTAGAATACGGATTTCCTTATGGTTCAAAGCTTGTTTGTTATATTGAATATACTAAAGATAAAGAAATACGTCAGATTAAAAATTACATTCAAGAAAAACGAGATGTATATTATCGAGTTAAAAATGAAGGCAGCAAGCTATATGCAGTTTGGCCGGGACAATATAGCAGTGATTTGTTTGAAATTGATGATATTGAATCGTACGGAAAAGAATATATAAAAGGTTTAAAATAATAGCCGATATTAATCATTTTTGAAAACAAAGTAATTTGATTTTCTAATTCTTTTAAAGCCATTATTTTTATAAAAATCCACCATCTTGTTTTTCATTTTCTGAGGATTTGGTGTATCTACCCATTTATTATCAATAAAGTCCATAGGTTTTAAGAACGCAACAATATAACTTATATTAATATTGCTATGTTCTTTTATAAGTTCACATAAATTATTTATTAAATACTTACCAATACCTTTATTTCTGTATTCAGGCATAATATAAAATCGTTCTAACGAACATATATTTCCTACAAAAATATAGTTATTATCAAAATATTTTGAATTAACTAATTCTTCTATATTAGAATAGACATCTCCCGTTATGCTATCGGCAACATCAACAATATCTTCATCATCTTCTTCTATAAGGTCATAATCGAATATAATTGTCTCTATTCTTGCTACTAATTTAAGTTCTTGTTCATCAGGTTCTTCAGTATCTTCGTTTTCAATATCATAAATTTTTAAATCTACAAAGCTATAATATTTGTCTAATCCCTTATTATAATCTGTAAAATCATAATTTGTGTTTATATATAATCCCATTTTACTGTTTTTACAAAATGATTTTAAATACATGTTATGTTCCTTCTTTCAAAATTTCCAAATATTTTTTATACACAATAGTTCTATTAACTTTTAAGAATAACAAATACTTGGCTTAACACAAAACTTGTCAGCACGCATAAACATTTGATGACAAGGAATATTATTTATTTTACAAACATCTGAAATTGTTTTATAGTTTTCAGAATCAATTTTTGTGCCTAAATATACACAGGAAGGTTTTACCGGTATTTTGACAAATTGATTTTTATTTCGCAGTTGAATATATCTCCATTCTTTTTCATAACTCCAAATTAGTAATATAATCATTTAGCTTATCCATATAGAGTTCTTCAACATTATCTTGAATATCTTCTATTATAAAATCAAGTTCTTCTTTTACGCCCCAATTGCTACGATATTTTTTATATATTTCAAAAATATCAAAACCTTTATCAAGTAGTTTTATAATATTTTTTTGTATTATTTGTGATAAATTCATTGAATTTTCTATGTGCAGTTTTGTTATATCATATAAAACATCATTAAAGTAATAACATATCTTGCTGTCATACGGATCATCAAAATATATAGGGTTATTAAGATAATGCACATTATTTAGCAGGTTTTTAAGATTATAATTATACTCATCAAAAGAGCAATATTTATAAAGTTTATTTGGAATATGTTTGTCATTTTTTCATTTTAAATTTCTCTTTAGTGAGTTATGAATAATATTTAAGGTCAAGAGCTCTTGGATGCAAATATTTTAAATAATTTGTTTTATTATAACATTATTAGAATTTTAATAATAGAGAAAAATGCTACACAAACTTGTGTAATTTTTATAACTTTTTTAGTTAAAAATATTCACTTACAGACTTTTCTGATAAATTGGCTTGTTATCATACGTATATCTGTTTTCCAGCTTTACAAACGATTTCAGTTCTTCTGTTGAATTTGGCTTAGGGCATTGTATTTGTCTGATTTTTTTAAATTTATCAATTTTCTTGATTTTGTCTATGTTTTCTAAAACAGCATCTATTTTTTCATTTTCGAAAGAATCTATCCATAAAATCTCCTGATTATATCCGGAATCTCCAAGAAAAAGATTAACACTATCTTCTTTTTGCAATCCAAATTTTAAATTGTATCCATCCAAGACCTGAACGCAGTCCATTATTGTATTTTCACGCACATTTTTAGTATCTAAATGTATTTTAAAACGATGGTCAGCATTAATTTCTGGTGAAAGATGATTGGGCTCATCTACGTTTGTTAAAACTATACAATTATACTTAGCAGAACAGCATTGTAAAAAGTTTTTCAGCTTTCCAATAATAGTTTCATTTTCAGGAGTATTTTTTGCATATTTTTCAAAATTTTCGACATATATTAATGTTCTATTTTTTTTGTTGGCTGCAGACTGTGAGATTTCTTTGAACTTTTTTATGACTTCTTTTTCTGTCAAATCATTAAAGTCAACTTTTTCAACCTCACAACCGCTATTATGTTTTACACTGTTTATTAAAGCATTCATCATTAAAGAAGATGCGTTTGAAACCATTATGCCGTTAAGACGGTCTAGAACAACAAGTTTTTTACCAAGCTCTTTTTCTGCTTTCAAAGGTAAAATCAAAGCATTATTTATATTTTCCTTAAGATAAGAAATCCTTTTTTGTTCAGTTTCTATTTTTTTTATTTCTTTTTGTTTTTCTTTATTTTTCGTAATCTGTTTTTCAATTTTTTCTGTGAGTTCTTTTTGTTTATTTTCCTTCTCTATTATTTTTTTATCCGTCTCAGAAAGCTCTGTTTCTAAACGGCTTATTTTTGTAGTTAAATTATTATCGTTTTTCCTCAATTCATTAATAAGTTTTTTGACTTCATCAAAGGTATATTGAGTGTCTTTATAATAGCTTCCCCACAATTGCTTCCACCCGCTGAAACTATTCCAAATATCCGTTCTCAGATGTTCGTCAAAATTTTTGGCATATTTATATTTTTTAGCAAGTTCAATTTCTTGGTCAGTATAATAACCAGAATCATATTGTTGACCGGTAAACGAGGGCTCAAATTTATCTGTTTTATGGTTTACCGAAGAAATTGGGTGCGTTAATTTTGGAGCGTTTAAATAAATATTAGGGGATTTTACGGCAGCAATGATTTTCATTTTTTATTTATTTTCAATTATCTTTAATAGTTCACCATATTCTTTATTGAGGAGATTTTTAAAGTTTTCACAATCCTCAGCTTTTTCGATTCCGAGCTTTTTCCAGTTTTCAAAAATGAAACTTGCATTGCTTTTGTTCTCTGCATTTATGGAAAGAATTAATTCAGAATAATCGTCGATATTAAATTTTTCTGCATTTTTTGCCACAAGTTCAATAACATTTGATGTCTCAGGATTTATATGTTCCATTATGTCCGCAATTTGAGTGCTGTTTTTGATTTTAAGCACATTTTCATATTTTTGCAGAGACGGTAAAACATCAAAAAATGCGAAGTTAAACTTTTTATCATTAAGAGAAACTAAATAGCTGTTGATATGACTTACTTTACCAATCTTGAGTTTCTTTGAATTATCTAGAAGTTTTGGTAATAGCTTTTCGTTGTCTTGAGATAAAAATCCAAGAATTTTATAAGATTTTTCAGGATCTTTGACCTTTGTTTCAATTTTATTCATATTTTCAGCCAATATAGAAATGCCTCTGCACAAAAGAAATTCCTTGTTTTTAGGGGTAATTTGGTTTAAAAACAATTCTGTTGCTTCAATATCATCTTTAATCTTCAGTTTTTCACTCTGCTTTATAATTTCAGGCAATGCTTCTCTTGCTGTTGTCTCATCTTTTGGTTTAACTTTGCTGATAAAGTTTTCAACGAATTTATCTATTTCTGAAATAACATTTTTTTCAGGATTTTGAGGCTTAAGAATAGCTTTTCTTTTCATCAACGCCTTTATGCCTTTAATCCCGCCGGCTAAAAGAATTAAACCTACAGCAATCGCTGTGATTATTTTAATATTGTTGTTTTTTTTATTCACGTCCTTTTGGGGCAACGGATTTTGCACAGGCAATGACCTGTTTAAAATCGGAGTGTTGCTAACAGATGATTGTGCCGCTGTCATTTTTATATTAGGAAAATTTATCATAATTTGCCTTCATCTAATTTTTCGTTCATCACTTTAACTTCGTTTGCAAATCTTTTTATAGTTTCTGAATCGTGGTCAGGACCAAGCTCTCTGATTTTGTTTATTACATCCGACTGAGTGATTCTTTGACCGGTATTTTTTCCGTCTTCTACACAATCTTCAACAATTTTTGCTATTCTTCCCGCACTATATGCCTGATTGTTTGCTTTAGCTGCCATTACCTCATCAGCCAATTCGTCGTAATTGATTTCCTGATTTGTCATACCTCTTAAATGATATTCAAATATTGCTGCTGCATTTTCTTTTCCAGGTGCATCTAAGAAGACCTGATAGGGAATGGTGTTCTCATCAGAAAGTAGTTCTGAGTCGATATTAAGCGGATAATTTGTTGTCATAAAAATAGTGCATTTGTATTTGTCTGCACAGTTAGTTAAGAATTTTTTGAGCATTCCTGCATTTGTTTCGTCATAAAACCCCCGGCCTTCTTTTTCCATTTCCTTTTTCTCAGAAGAACTTAATTTTGCAATTGAATCAATTTCATCAAGAAGGATTATGGTTCTTTGTTTTTCTTCGCCTGATGAGTCATATAGTTTTTTTGCTAATTTTGCTTTGGTTTTTAATTCATCAAGAATATCTTCATCGTCTTGCATCATATCTATAGTTACAAAATTACATTTTGATTGTTCTGCAAAAGCCTCAGCAAACCTTGTTTTACCGGTACCTTTTGGTCCATAGAATAAAATGCTATTCGGGAAAGATGGAGAATGTCCACCTTTTTCAAGGGCGAGATTATTTATGAACACTTCTTCAAGCTGTTTTTTGACAGTCTCATATCCTGCCATTTTGTTCCAGCCTATTCCGTCTTGTCTCGTAGTTAAAATCTCTTGTTGTTCTTTAGTTTTTTTTAGTTTTTCTGCTTCTGCAGTATAATTTTTTTGGGCACTTGCGTTATCACTGTAGGCTTCTTTCAGCTGCTCTTTTAGATCTTTGATCGTGTCATCTTTTGCTCCAGATTTTTTTGCTTCAGCCAATTGTTTTTCCAGAAGTTCAGTTTTCTCTTTAGATAACTTTAATGCTTCATCTTTTGCTTTTAGTGCTTCTTCGTGAGCTTTTATAGTCGCATTTTTTTGTTTTTCAATAGAGGCTCTGTTCATATTAAACCCTGACAGTTCATGCCAGGCTTGTTGTTTGGCTTCATCTTTACCATTGCCCCAAAATTTATCCCATTTAGAGCGTTTATCAAGAAGTTCTTTTTCTCTCTTATCTAAATCAAAATAATCATCGTTAGCACCTTTAAAAGATAAGGGGGGTGTTATCGGTTTTGTTTGGTTATAAACGGGTCTGTATGCAACAGGACGAAAAGCGGAAAAATTTATGCGCATAATATTGCAAACCTTATGTTAGTAAATTAGTATAATTAAATAATGTAAAAGATTTTTTTTGTTAATTTGTAAATTTAATTTTACAATTTCGCAATAATTATTTACCAATATAGCAAAAAAAGTAATTTCGAGGTTTAATCTAATAAATTACTTTTAACAATTGAGGTATGTTTTTGTTAATTGCCCCATTCCAATTACACAATTTTAACAAACGTTCTTTTTTACAAAAGACACATCATGTGATGACTTCGCCTTCTTTTGGTGCTTCTTATAACTTTGATGAGCTTTCTGAAATTATAAAAGATGGAAATAGCAAAAAAATTGAAACCGTAAACCATATGTCCAAAACGAGTTTGGGCTGCCTCTTTTGCATATGGCAAAGAATAACTTGGAAACAGCAGACTTTTTACTTAAACGTAAAATTAACCCAAACTCTATAAATGAAGACGGTCAAAGTTTACTGCACACGGCTGCCTCAGAAGGTAGAATTGAACTCATTAAAAAATTGATAAGTTACAATGCAGAAGTCAATTTCAAAGACAACGAAAACAATACACCATTGTTTTTTGCAAAAAATCCTTTCGTAATCCAAGAGCTTGTCGACAATGGATCAAAGGTCAACATCACCAACAAAAAAGGTGAGACTCCGCTCGGGTTGTTTTTCAAAAGGAAAAACAAAGATAATATCGAAGCATTGCTCAAAAACGGAGCAAATTCAAATGAAAAATACAAAAATGAAAAACCATTTTTATATTATTGTGACCAGCCTGAACTTGCTGAGTTGTTTTTAGGACACGGAGCGAATCCAAATGATGACTTCTACTTGCATTATGCTTTGATGATGAAAAAAGACGATTTATTCGATTTGTTTCTGAAATACGGAGCAGACTCGAACAAAAAAGCCGAGAACGGTCGAACACCTTTGTTTTATTGTACAAGTACAGAACAAATTAAAAAACTTTTGGACGCCAAATCAGAGATTAATGTCAAAGACGACAACGAAAATACACCTTTGCATAATTTTATGTTAATCGGAAGAAAAGATTTAGCTGATTTTCTTGTTGAACAAGGCGCCGACATCAGCCTAAAAAATAGAAACGGTGAAACACCCTCAGATTATTATGAAAAATGGAAAAAATATAATTTTTGGATAAAGTAAATGATAATCAAAAAGAGCAAAAACAACAAAACAATTTCTTTTCACGGTTACAAAGGTGCTGATAATTACGGCACTCCTCAAAACCGTGAAGCATTAAAATATAAAGTCTCAATTACTCCGCAAAAAATTGATGAAATAATTAAAAATGCCAAAACAACTGATGAAGGACTGGTTAATGTTTATAAGGCAATGGCTTCTGAATCAAAAAATGTTGATGAGGCAATAAGAGGAATTGACGTCATATTAAGACATTATCTTTCCACAGCAAAAAACCGATTTGCAGAAATTTCTCAAAAAAGACCATATGGTGCCAAAATCCCATATATTGGTGTAATTCCTGATTTGATTTCAAAAAAAACGGGCGGTTTTATTAACCGAATACAAGGATATACAGACGATTTAATTGAAGATTTTTCAAAAATTGTTGATGACTATTTCCATTCATCGATTAATGGAATGATTACAAAATACAGAGAGGCTGACAATCATCTTAAAGGTGGCATTGAATATTTAAACTTAATTCAGGGTGAAAATAATGAAAGAGCCATAATAAAAAACAATTTATCAGTAAAAAGAAATGCTTTGGACAACAAATATAATCAACTGGAAGCAAATTTGCAATCTCTGAACAAGACAATCTTTAATATAGCTAATAAAGTAATAAAACAACAGTCAAAAAACCAAAATAAAAGAATTACAATAAAAGCTATTATTAAAATTATTTCAGCAGGTCACGCTTAAAAATAGGATATTAATATGAAAATTCAATCCACACCAACAATTCGATATAAATGTCAGAATTCGGCAAATAATCACGAATCAAGACAGCCTGTTTCATTTGGTTTAAACCTTATAAAACTTGCAAAAGAAGTGCCTTTAAAAAAAGAACAGAAAATCATCGAAGTCTTAAAAAAAATTATTAAAACTTTTGCAAAGAATCCCAGACCCGTTGCAGGAAAATTAAAAACGGTTGAAAAACCTTTGATTGCTCCTGCCCTCGAAAGTCCTGCTGATTTTGCAAAAAGAACTGCCGCAAATGAATTAAAAAATCAGGCTTACGGATCAAATATCAATGCCCAATATTCTCAAAATTATGAAATCCTTATGGAACTAAAAAGAAAAGGTGTTCCAATACCTGATGCAGCTTGGGATGCACCTATTACAGACAGCGGTATTTTGACAGATTCTGCCTACAATACTATTGTTCAAAATATACAAGACTCAAATTTTGAAGATTATAAAAAGGACGAAATAATTAAAAAATTAAAACGGATTAATTTCAAAGGTAAAGAAGATTCTTTTATTAATCCCTCTCATTTTGACGACATAGATTTGACAGACCACATAGATATTGAGCCTGATGTTATTGATGCAGGCGATTATTTAGACGTTTTACACGACCACATCAAGGATTTTGGAGAACATCTTTTAGATGCGTTAAAAGAAATTATAGGTGCATCTTAACTTATGATATGTTCGTAAAAATTTCTTTGTTTCGTTCTAAAATCTCAGGTTTTGATTCAAGATAATATGTTTTATGCAATGAAAAAATATTCTGCGCTGTGTTTTTAATGTCATCAACTGTAATTTCGTCAATCGTTTTAAAATAATCTTTGATTTGATTTAGTTCAAGAGTTGAAAGAATTTCCGCACGACCCAAACTGCTCTCTGATAATAGAGCTAGATCACCTTTAAGAACATTTTTAGCATTGGTAAGAATGTCGTTTTCAACAGGTTTTTCTGATAAATCTGACAAAATTTTGTTTATTGATTCAAAAAGTTTTTTGACCTGATTTTCATCTTTGTTAATTTTGAATTGAGTGCCAAGCGAGAAAACACCTGAAGCACCGTCAGTTTTGTAACTCGAACCTGTGCTATATAAATTTTGATTATTTCTTAACTCTGTTTCGAGTTTAGATGTGAGCATATTTCCAAGAATGTTGTTCAAAAGCGAAGTTGCAATGTCTTGTTTTAAGTTGTCACAGCCATTGAGTTTATATCTGATTGAAAAAACAGAATTTTCAGAATCAGTTTTCTTAAAGACAGTTTCGTCTTTTGGCTGGCGCAGCAGAATTGTTATTCTGTTGGATTTTGGGGCAAAAGAGTTATAACCGTTTTGGATTAAATTTAAGAATTTGTCTTTGTTTTGTTCAAAGTTTGTTTTTGGTATAACAAGAACAGCTTTTGCCTGAAATTTTTCAAAATCTTTGTACCCCTCAAAAGCCTCTTGTATCGATGAATTAATCACTTTTATCAGTTTTTCTGAGTCCAGCGGGAGTGATGAAGCAAAAATATCCAGCCCCTTTTTACTTGTTTTCACGCTATAATCAGAAACCGCCTCATTTTCAAAGTTTTTTTTCAAATTGTCTTTTATAACCAAACCAAATGCTTCGCAAATTGCAATGTTATTTGCCCCCAGCATCTCTGAGGAAAGATTAACTCTATAAACACTTCTTTTAATATTTTCAGGGGTATCTGTAATCAAACGGAGATTGTTCCTAAACGAATATTCTTTAACATCTTTTGTGTTTATTTTTTCAGCAGACGCCTTAAATGATGGTATTTTGGGTTTTTCTTCGGACTTGTGGTTTACGATTACGCAGGCCTTTTGAAAATCTATGTATTTTTTCAGATAGTTTTGTAAGTCTTGCTCGTTTATTTTTTCAAGAGCATCAAGCTGCTGTTCAAAGATTTGCGGATTATTTTTGAAATCAGAGTTTATGAGAGTCTGGATTAAAATTGATGAAAATTCTGTATTAAATGAGAAATCATTTTTAATTTTTGATTTGTAGAGTTCAAGTTTGCCGGATTCAATTTCAGTGTTTTTCAGTTGTGATAATTTAGAATACAAACCCTGTAAATCACTTTCTTCTTTATCTTTTTCAAACGGAGCATAGAAGGATATGATTCTTTTATCCGCATTGTATGCAGACATATCCAAGTTATCGAAGATGCAACCGCTATCCCTCAAATAATACTCGAGAAGTTTTACAATCATATTTTCTTTTATATTTTGATTTCCGTCTGCCAAAAAACTGACGCTGATTTTATTCTCTCCATCAGTAATTAAATCTGCCCTCACCGGCTGATTAATTTTAGGCTGCAAGAGCTTGGGCTTCGACTGATTGGTCTGCCAAGAATCGGAGTTAAACGCATCAATGACTGTTTTTTCAAGGTCTTTGACATTTGTCGGGGTAAATATAACTGTGAACATATTTTTAGGATTGTAATTTTTTTTATAAAACTCAATAATTTGCTCAGATGTTATGTTTTGAAGATCCTGTGCCTCTGTTTTCTCCAATGTTGGCTTTAAATCAAGCGGGTCAGCATTCGTTTCAAACATCAAACTTACGACTTTAGAAAGTGCCTGTATGTCGGACAAAGAAGCTGAAGAGAATTTGTCAATTTTACTGTCAGAAATTGCATATTCGTTTATTAAAACTTGTTTTTCTTTTTCTGTGAATGCTTTTATGTCTTCATCTTTGATTTTTAATAAAGCCCCTTGAGTATGGACAAAGTCTTTGATTTTATTCGAATCATCAAACGGATATTGGATGGAATAAACAGTATTAGATTGATTAGTCTGCGCGTCTCTTTTTGCACCGGCAGAGTCGAGTTTTACGCCAAATTGTTCACCATTTACGAGATTTTTGGAATTGTATATAAGGTGTTCTAAAAGGTGCGCCTTAAGTTTTTCTTTAGGGTCAGTGCTCACTGCTGTTGCGATTGAAAAAGCCCCGTTTTTTTGTATAATGGCTATTTTATGTCCGTTATTTAATTCTAAAAAAGAGCCTTTTCCACAATAAGGAATTTCAAAATTTTGTACATTTTTAAATCTTTTTTTGTTTATATAATTGGCTTTGAGGTTTTCAGAATTAAATGTTTTTATGTTTTGGAATTCAGAAAAAACCGCAGGTAAAACAGTTCCTTGCAAATCAGATGCTGCAAAGTTTTTATTCTGAAAATCAGTTTTATTTGCGCTTAGAGAGTATATTTTCATAAAGCACCACATACAATTAAACACGCTAACAATCTTTGTTTGTTATACTAATGGAATTTTGCCAAATTTTGTTACAATTTTGTTAACATTGTTTTTTTATGTTCAAAAAAAACTTTTACAGGTTTTATAAAAAAAGGAGAAGACTTTTGCAGACAACATTTTCAACTACCTACAAACCTTCTTTTAAAGCCGGCCTAACTTCAAAAATCATAAACGAGGTTAAGTCAACGAATGTTGCAAACATTGAAACTAATCTTTTAGAAAAAGGAATAATCGCAGGTTTTCAAGATGATAAAATAAGTGCTTTTTGTGTCTCGAAATTGGTTGAAATTATACAGATAATTAACAAAAAATTTAAAACAAACTTTGAATTGCCAAAAGCCGTTTTTGTTGACGATTTTGAGAAACTGAATATTGAAAACAAAAAACTGTTTGCTTTCACAAATTTTCTACCTGCAAAACTAAAACAAGGCTGTGGAGAGGTTTTTTCAGAACAAACTATTTTTTTGAATAATAGGAATTTTAAGTCGCATGACATAGAAACTAATTTAAAGAATCTAAATGCACTGGCAGATAGAAATTATAGCTCTAAATTTTATTCAGGCGATTTGTTTTTTCATAATTATATCCACGAATTTTCTCATTGTGCACATGAGGGTGCAATGAGAAAAAAAATGACAGCAGAAGAGTTTGTGCAAAGAATAAGTAAAATTTATGACGAAAAAAGTATCGCAGAGTTCCAAACGAAATATGGTAAATTATTCACTGACAGCCCTATCTATTCACAATCAAATCAACTTGAACTTATTGCAGATGAGTTAAGCAGACTTTTTGAATTGTCGTTGAATGTTTCAACTTTAGAACCACAAAATAATTCCTTTAAAAACTCTTTTCTTAATCAAAATAAAATCTTCACTAAAATAAATAGTTTATTTTCTGACGACAAAAATTTAAAAAATAAAAACAGAGTGCTTTATGATTTTTGGTCAGGCAGATTTGATTGAAATCCAGTCCCTACAGGTTATCTGTGCGGGTAATTATTAAAAAGGAAAAGACAAAAGAGACTTTTCTTCACAGACTAAATCCTCCACCATTTTTTAAATTAGCATTCTTTTTTATGGTTGAGGTACATTTAATTTTCTAAATTTTATATTTAAACTTCCTCATCTCTTCATAGCCTTTAACAATAATTGATTTTGCATTTTCTTGTTGCAGTCCGCCTTGAATTATTTTGAAAAGATTATGTGTATATCTTGAAACATCTCTGAACAGTGAATCAATACGGTTTAGAACAAATGGATCTTTCTGATTATGTTTTGAATAACTTCTAAATTCTCTTATTTTTAAAATAGAGAGCTCTGATAAATTCAAAAGATTCAGGTATTCTTTGTCATTAATAAACTGCTTTGTCTCTTTCAAAATTCTGCTTAGTTTATAAATATGATGTTGTGTTTTCAGATCATACAATTTTGCTTGTTTTAATGAATCGATTGTTCCTTCATATCTATATTCAATCCTTACGCCAGCTATAGGTATATCAAAATTTCTTTCATAAAACGGCCTGTATGATGAGGGCATTTTTGCAAGCAAATCTCGATTTGGCTCAAATACTCTTGGATTTCTTTCGTTTATATAAAATTCATGGCGTTCTTCTCCTGATTTATATTGTTTTTTAACAGCTCTCATAATGTAATCAAAAGTATCATTTGTATAGTTTTTGAGATTGTTGTACCAGTAGTCGCCATATCTTTCCATTGATTTTATATAGTTTTTTGCATGCTGATCAACAAACAGGGGACTTTGTTTGCTGACTTCTTTTCTAAAATCCTGTACCGAGCTTAGAGAACAAATATAAGCTGACGGTGCGGGCAGAATATTTCTATTTGGAAGATTTGGATCAACATGAGAATAAGCATCACGGTAATCTGAAAGAAACTGCAATTTTTTCATCTCTATCTTTAATACTCCGTCAGAAGGATTTTTAAAGAGCATTGCTTTTGCTTTTTCCGAGTCAAGAGCCTCCTTTATATATGGTAATTCGGAGGAATATCTCCAGTTTGTTGTAATTTTTTTTATATAATCGTATCTTTGTTCATGATAATTTGCTTTTGCCCTCAAATATTGTTTAAGAAAAGCCTCTCTGTCTATAGAGCTGTCGAGATTTTCCATATACCACGGCATAGAAGCCATCTCAAACATCTGCGCATTTTCCGGAAAATTTGAAACAGGCAGCAGTGTTTTTTGGCTTTTTACATTATCAAAGAGGTTATTCTTGTCTACTTTTTCAGTCCATTGATAGTCAATAAAATTCACATTACCTGTGCCGTCTAGAAGAATATTTTTGCCGTTTAAGTCACCGTGGTAAATACCGACTTTATCCAGCTCAAACATTTTATCAAACAGAATTTTTAAACTTCTGTCTGTATATCTGTTTTGTGTTGATACAGTTTTTCCAGAGACCAAAGTGGAAACAAGGTAATGTGTGTCTTTTCTGTTGTTGTAGACCCTTGCAATAGCTTCTTGTCCGCCTACTTTTTCTACAGGAATACTTGCCAGATTTTTAAATTCCTTTGAATAATCTTCACTAAACCCTGATTTGTTCTTTTTTATTACAAATTTGCTCAATCTCGGGTTTGTAAATTTATATGTTTCTCCGCTTACGCCTTCTCCCAATAAGACTGCGTTATTTGCTCCGTTTGAAAATCTTTCTATTTCTGTTCGCAGCAGGGTCTTTATATCATCATATTTGTTGTTATAATTTTCAAAAATTATGCTGCCAAAAGTTATTTTTTTGTTGTTATCTATTTTAGATTTTTGATTCAGCGGCTGCAATAAAACTTTCATATTCATTCCCTTTTTATTAGTTGTTATAGATTAGATGCTTAAAATCGTCAGACATATTTTGTTTAAAAGTCTCATTTTGTTGTGCGTAAATTTTTACAGCTTCTTTAATCCCTTTATCAAGTTGTCCTTTTTCAACAACTACAACCTTTCCTGTGCCGGAAAAAGTATCAGAGATCAGACTAAGTTTAGTTTTGTCTTTTTTTATTATTATGCTAATTAATGGCATCTTTTGTATTTTATTTAAGATACCGTTTGTTTCTAATTCTTTTTTTAGACTTTGAATATATGGTGTATTATCGTTGTTGTATACCGCTTGCAAGTCTTTTAGCCTTCTTTGCATACTCTGTGTGTAAAACTCACGATGGGCTGAGTGTTTTTTGCAATGTTCTACATAATCTGAGTCCAAATATTCAAGCGGGTTCAGCATATTAAAATCATTGGAACCATCACCGGCAACAATAACAAGATCATTGTTTTTTACAGCTTTTTGCAGAGCCTTTTTTGTGTCATACAGTTTTGTTAATTCTTTATTATCTATTTGCGGTGTGATAGAACAACAGGTGCGGTAAAAATTGTTTTCACCAGGTGCTTGCCAGTTTATATGAGCTTTTATATTATTTTCTTTTAAATAATTTTTTAGCTCGTCCATAAAATTGTCATAAATCCAATTTCTTTCAGAGCATGGTCCGTAGTCAGGAGAAAATATAAGATGCGTTTTTAGATTACCATCGTTTCTTGACCCAATTTTGTAATCTGCAACAGGTTCTTCGTGCGCAATAAATTTTATAGAACCGCCATCGGTTTCATAAGGCAGTTTTTTCCATTCATCTGAATTGAGCTTGCCTTTGGAAAAAAGTGATTTTTCGCCGTAATTTGCAACACTGTTTTCTGTATCAGCTTCAATAAGATTTATGCAATATTTGTTTGAAAGATTTCTAATAAATGATTTGATATTTGCGCCATCCCAGTTAGTCAGTTTTTTTATCTCTTTTTCTTTTTGCTTGTCCGTGATTTTATAGGAGAAAGGGAATATTCCCTTGTTATAAAAATTCTCATCAGAACCGGTTTTTAAGTAAACGTCACTGCCGTTTTTAGCAATATATGTTTCAGGAAGAGGAAGCCTAAAATCTCTTATTTTTAACAACCAGAACACCGCATCAAACTCGCCAAACGTTCTTCCTGATGTGATATGAAAATGCAAATTATCTTTTGCAGTGTCGAACAAATTTTTCATTCTACTGCAATATTCAGGCATATCCCGGTTTAATTCAGGATTGTGCAGCGAGACATGTCTTGCGGGACAGTAGGTTCCGTCAAAGTCCGAATAGACATGTGCTTTTCCGGCACAGAATGCAGGTTTATAAGTTTTGTATCCGGTAATTCTCATAGAAAATTACAATCTCTCTTGTTAATACCTTTATATTTAAAGGCTGTCAAAAATTTTTTTGCTATTATTTAAAGAATTTGTTACAAATTATAACCGGTTTTATTCTATAATTACTTAGGTACAACAAATATAACAGTGGAAATTTAACTTGAACAGCGCAAAAACACATCAAATTATAGATTTTAAAAATATACATGTTAACTATGGAATGACAACTGTTCTGGAGAATATTAACCTGACTGTAAATGAGGGAGAAAACTGGGTTGTTCTTGGAGCCAATGGCAGCGGCAAATCTACGTTAATGAAACTATTCTCGCACGACATCTATCCAAACACACAGTATGAGTTTAAGAAAGAAATCTTTGGCAAAGACAGGTGGGATATTTTCGAATTAAAAAAGAATCTCGGTATAATTACAAATGATTTGCAAAACAAATTCCTGAACTACGGCCCCAAAACAAGCGGTATGGAAATTGTTTTAAGCGGTTTGTACAGCTCTCTTGGTATTTTTCAGCACCATAATTTTACTGATGAACAGATATCTAAAGCAGGCGAAGTGTTGAAATATCTGGACATTGAAAAACTTTCTAACAAAAAGCTGTGTGAAATGAGCACAGGTGAGCAGCGCAGGTGTATTATAGGCCGTTCTTTGATACATAGTCCGCGGGCTTTTATTCTTGATGAACCAACAACAGGGCTCGATATAAAGGCGCAAAAAAGTTTTTTGAATCTTCTGCAAAAACTTTCTCAAAACACATCGGTAATACTGATTACACACAATATTGATGAAATATTTCCCCAGATTACACACGCTGCTTTGATGTACAATAAGACAATATACAAACAGGGCAAAAAGGAAGATATCCTGACTTCACAAAACCTGTCTGAAATATTTGAAACTGAAATTAATTTAAAACAATCTGACGGAAAATATTACATTGCACACACAAAGGAGTCTGTATGACAGATTATAAAACATTTCTAGATGAAGGCATAGCCGAAATACACAAAGGAAACTTTGAAAAAGGTATTGAAAAGATAAACCAATCCATTGATTTAAAAAATGACTGGGAAATCCCTTATTTTTACAGGGCTGTGGCATACCACTCGCTGGAAAAGTATGATGAGGCAATGCTCGATTATTCAAAATCAATACAGCTCAACGAAAAAATGACAGATGCATACTACAACCGTGCAAGAATAAGCCTTACAAGAAAAGATATACAAAACCCGGATATAAAAAAAGCTGTAGAAGATCTTGAAAAAGCTCTTGAGCTGGATGAAAAATTTCTTGATGCACTTTATGCAATCGCAGCTGCTCACAAAAAACTGGGCAATTATCAAACAGCACTCAATTATCTGGACAAATTAATAAAGATAGAGCCAGATGCAATCAACGCAAAAGCGCTAAAAAAACTTATACAGCAAAAATACTTGTAAAATATTGCCCGATACATCTCCTGTCATTATAATTAATATCAGGGGTCATAATGCAGTTAAAACAAATTACAAAATTTTTAACCTGTTCATTGCTTACTGTAATAGTACTATTACAGAGCGGTTGTGCGGCTTTGAATTTTCGTCACGAATACGACAAAGGTATGCGCTTTTACAACGAAAAAAAATACAACGAAGCCATTATAAGTTTTAACAATGCTCTTAACTACAAGCCTGATTCTTACAGCACACTGTGTCTGCTTGGAACAAGCTATGCATACAACAAAGACACAAAAATGGCAGAAAAAACCTTTCAAGATGCAATAAGACTTTTCCCTGACCAGTGGAATGCGTATGTTTTTCTTGCGGATATAAAACGAAGCCAGAGAGACTATCAAGTAGCTATGGACTACTATGAAACAGCTGTTACTCTGGAATCTATGGGAGGCAAAGAAAAACTGTATTATAAAAAACTTCTGAAAGAAATAAAGGATGAACAGGCAGCCTATGCATTAAAAGACCCGATAGCACAGCAGCAGTCAAAAGAAAAATTTAAAACAGAAATAGTAAACGCATACACAGGCACAAAAGCCACAAATGATATTACACCTGAAAAACAAACCGGTGAAGTTATGTTGCTTTTGGATTCTAAAAAATGGGAAAAAGCTGTAGAGCAAAAAGATGACAAATCCATTGTGATTGAATACGGAATTAAAGGCGAAGATGTAAAGAATTTTAAATGGACACAACTTGTTACAGTACAGTATTTTGTTATAACAGACAATTTTAAAACAACTCTTGATGAATATTACAAAACCCATATTGGTGCGATAGAAGCAATAGCCAAAAATTCTGAAAAACCGTTTGAAAAGAAAATTATTTATCAAAACAAAAATGAGATTCTTTACGAATGGAAATTTGATAACGCTAAAGAAACTGAAATAGCACGGGTTGTATACACGCCAAAAGGTATTTATCATATCCATTTTGCAAAAAAAGGAGCCTTTACCAATGAAGAAAAGGCAAAATACATAGACCTTTTAAAAACCGCACAACTAAAGTAAAGATTTAATGCTCCTGTTCATAAGTTTTTATAACCTTGTCGGCAAAATCATACGGACGTAAATGCAGCCAGGAATGAGCCCTGATTTTTCCGTTGTCCAGCGCAAAAGGCCTGAGAAAACTCGTATAATTATTCAAAAAAGCAGACTTTGTAGTCTTGCTGACAATAAAGCCCTTACCTTTTAAATTGTGTTCTTTTTTATAATCCGTAAGTTTTTTAGGCAGCCCTGTTGCTGCAATATCGTTTCGGTGATTGTAACAAATCCAGAATTTATCTTTTTGCACAATAAATTGAGCAATCTTTTTTAAAGGGTCATAATCTTTATTATGTGCCCAGTAATTGGCATTGAATGTTGTGGTCAAATCGGCTGATGTAATTAGTCCTGCAAATTTTTGTTCGTTAGCCGGATTTGATATAATCCTTGTTTCTAAAAAATCAACAGCCGCAGCAGAGCCAAAACTGTGCGCAATAATAACAAATTTACCATTTGTTGTATCAATGGCTTTTTGTATTCTGTCCATTACAATATTTTGATGATAAGGAGATGTTTTTAAGAAAAAAATTTGGAACAAAAATCCGTTTATAAGATTTCTCAAATAACAGGAAATAGGCCCTGAGCCTCTGTCCGAAGGATGAATAAGCGGAGAAAATAGATTAAACTTTTGTCGATCCATACTCAGATGTATTTTTGGGTTTGTGTGATTGTGAGTATTGTTTAAAGACATCAAAGCTGATTCATAGAGTTTGAATGCTTCATCACAGTCATACAAATCTGCCCAGAAAATTACTCTATATTTTCCGCTAAAACAGTAATTGCCCATACAGCGTCCTTGAAAAGCCTGAGCAACCCTTTTGGCTTCGTCTTCAACAATCGGATAGTCAAAAGCGTTGAAACCGTGAAGATAGATTATATTTACACAGTCCTTTGCAAAAGTACAAGGTGCATTGCTTAAGTAAATTATTATAACAATTAAGATAACAATTAATTTCATAAATACAAAGATAAATTAACCGGTAATTTGCAACCACGCACCTTTAGCTATAAACAGAAGAATAACCAGAAAAATAAGCAAAAAAAAACCTGAGAGAAACTCAGGCAAAACTAGACTAATAGGGAAAACTCCATAAATCTCCAATATAAGGTCCCTGTTATATGGGATTTGAACTTTTTTTCTATGCACAATTGATATGCATCATCGCTTTGTTTGCGACAGCTATCATCTGCATGGTCTTCCAGAAATCTTCCGGATCAAGGGTTGAGCGGTTATCCAGATTAACCGTAACCTTTTCGGCATACATTTTTGCAAGTTTTTGATCTATTGCATTGTTAGGAGTGAATGCCATCTTTGTTTACCTCTTGTTTACAACACTTACATATATATAAAGTATTTAAAATTTATATAATTTCAATTTAGATATTTTTCGTTACATTCGTTAACAATAAAAAATTGTCCCTACAAAAAACTACTTGTGAATTAAAAAACTACGTTATATAATTGTAACCCCTCATTACAAAAAGAGGATTTATCACATTACGGAAAGAGGTAAAAATGTCTATTGTTGCATCAGTTATGAAAAAATTGCACACAAGAAAAATTTTAAAAACTGCAGAAAAAAATATGAAAAAAGACGGTGCCTATAAGATTGTAAAACACATTAACAAAAAAACAGGCGTTGTCTCACTTATAGGCAAAACAAAACAAGGTGAAAAATACAATTCCTTTGGTTTACTGGCAGACGGTTCACAAATTTCAAAAAGCTATGCACAACTGCTTATTAACAACACGCCATGCACAAACAAAATCAAGACAATAAGAACAGTAGTTGTGGGAGCAGACGGACACAGATATAAAAAAGAAAAAACAATCAAAAAATTTCTCGAGTTAACACGAGTACCGGTTAAAGAAATGTCCAAAGAAATTCATATGTTTAAAACAGGTGAAAACTTCTTTATGAAAAAGGTTTCGTAGTTTTTAGCAAACTATAAAAAAGCAGCCTGAAATAATTCAGGCTGCTTTTTTATGAATTTTTGTAAACCAAATAGATGATATTTCTAAAGTTTTGAATCCAATGTGCCGATAGATATATTGTTAGACAAAAGGTCTAACAAACCTCCTCCCCAAGTCTAGTAGCCGGCCTCAATGGACGGCTTTTTTTTGCATTATAATTCAGCAAACGCTTTTTTAATAGACTCACTGTACGGAGGATAAAGCACACCTTTTTCCGTAATAATACCTTTTATTAATTCTGCCGGTGTTACATCAAAGCCCGGATTGATTACATTAACACCTTCAGCGCAAACACTTTTGCCGTTGATGTGCGTAACTTCTTTATGGTCTCTTTCTTCAATAGGTATTTGCTTGCCTGATGAAATGGATGTATCAATTGTGGACAAAGGTGCAGCAATATAAAAAGGCACGTTGTGGTAATTTGCAACAATAGCCAGATTGTATGTACCGATTTTGTTGGCAGTATCACCGTTAGAAGCGATTCTGTCAGCACCTACAACAACCATATCTATCATACCTTTGTTCATAAAATATCCGCTCATACCGTCAGTGATAAGAGTGACAGGGATTCCGTCCATTGCAAGTTCAAATGTGGTAATTCTTGCACCCTGCTGACGTGGTCTTGTTTCATCTGCAAAAACCTGCACCGTGTTGTCATTTGCAAATGCAGAACGCACAACACCAAGAGCTGTACCGTAGCCCACAGTTGCCAGCGCACCGGCATTGCAGTGAGTGAGTATTGTTGCACCTTTTTTAGGCACAAGCTGCGCACCGTAATCGCCTATTTTTTTATTGATTTCAATATCTTCATTTTCCAGTTTAACACCATGGTCGATAAGCATCTGCACCATTTCGTTAACAGACTTGTGGGAGTCTTTAATATAGTCAAACTGCTTGTCTACAGCCCACATAAGATTAACAGCAGTGGGTCTTGCGCTTTTTAAATACTGCGCTTTTTCTTTTAGTTGTTTCAAAAACTCTTCACTATCCTGTGTTTTTTCAGCAATCTCTAAAGCTGCCAGCGCCATACCGTGTGCGCCGGCAATACCAATGGCGGGTGCACCTCTTACTATCATTGTTTTGATTGCATCAAACATGTCATCTGATGTAGAAATATCAACCAGTTTATATTCATACGGAACAACCAGCTGGTCTACCATTCTGGAAACTTTTTTGTCGTTTATCCATTCAATTGTTTTAATTTTTGATTTAAAATCCATTCCTTCTATTCCTCGATATTAATGTCTGTCTTTGATTCTTCAGGTTTTTGTTCAAGCTGGTTGTAAACATAGATTGTAACAAGCCCTGAAAATGCGTTCATTAAAGCAGCTAACAATGCCACAAAGAACACCATCATAATTAAAACAAAGAAACCGGTTCTAAACAACAGGCTCACACCAAGGTAGTAAGAACCTTTGTAAATAAACCCGATAATAGTTGCCAGCGGCACAAATGACACAGAAAAAGCAACAAAAGAAATAAATCCAATAATTGCACCGTACATAGCGCCTTGCCTGATGTCAAGTATGCCTATCATATCAAGCTTTTTCATGTAAACAAGAATTATGGGAGCAGAAAGTACTATCAATGCAAAGAAAGAAAAATTGCAGATAAAAGGAATGATAGTAATAACGCCGAGCACCAACCCAAGGACACTTGAGAGCATTCCCATTTGTTTTAACAAAAGTTGTTTTATTTCCATAATATACCTCTAAAATTACTATACAGCGTATTGTGACAGGTTACATTCTTCGTTTCGGGCATGGCATACGGCAATTGCAATAGAGTCTACTGTATCATCCAGTTTTGGCCAGTTTTTGCCGTCTTTTTCGACCATTTGTTCAACCGAGCGGGCAACTTCGTCTTTTGAAGCTCTGCCATAACCCGTAATAGTCTGTTTTACCACAATCGGGGTGTATTCAACAGCGCTTATGGAGTACTTTTCAAGAGTCATCATTATTACACCTCTGGCTTGAGCCACCGGTATAATTGTTTTTTGGTTCTTAAAAAAGTACAGCTTTTCAACACCTGCCGTATCAGGTTTATAAGCTTTTATTATCTCTTCCAGATCCGTAGCTATTTCATACAGCCTGCCTGCTTCAGACTTGTTTTTGTCAGTTTGGATAGAACCTGAGCTCACAAGAGTATAAACACCGTCTACAGCATCTATGACACTGTAGCCGACGATTGCTATTCCCGGATCTATCCCCAATATTCTCATTCTTCCATTATAGACTACACAAACACGATGACAAACTCTTAGTATTTTGAAATATTTATTGCCAAACAATCTTAAGAGAAGTCAAATCCTGTGCATTTTGCTCATCTTTTATTACATGCAAAGTTTGTACGTTACCATCCGTTAGAATCTGCTGTGCTTCTGACAAAACTCTTGCATTAAGCCCGATTTCTTTTTTATATTTTATATCAATGGTCTTTAATGAATGTTTTAACCTGAAATCAACGGGAAGAGTTTCCAATGCCCAGACAATATAGTTTGAATTATTAGCATGCCTGTTAACATCAATATCATCAAACCTGACATCAAAAACCTCTTGATACATAAGCTCATCAGGAGAGTCTATTTTTTCGTACACGAGATCAGTTTCTCTTTTTTGATAAGGTGCCATAAAATCAGCCAGAATTTTTTGTGTATTTAAAAGCTTTCTTGTACAAATATCAATCAGCACCCATGTAGAAACTGCTTTGCCAATGCATTGGCCGTCTTTTGTATATAATTCAAAATCACGGTAAGCATAAAGTTTTGCAATACCTCTTGGTTCAGTTTTTATAACAATTGAAGACAGATTCCTCAACGGAGCAAAAAGCTCTATGTGGTATTTGAGCACAACCCATGCATAGTTGTTGGCAAAAACAAAACTCGGGCCAAACCCTAGTGATTCCGCGCTCAAAGTGGCAATATCCTGCAAAAAGTTTAAAAGAGCAGACTCTTTTAAATCCCCGTTTACATTTTGCTCATAATACTTAATTTCGTATTCTTTTGTAAACAGCATATAAAACTCCTGACTGTAAGGTTATTTTGAAGGAAGCGGAGCTTCCACTTTTGCGGACTTTTGTTTTTTATATTTTACCTTCTGGAACAAGAAAATCAAAGGGGTTAACAAAACAAGCATTGCAGCATAAATTTTGAAACAATCCATATAAGCCATAAGAGTAGACTGCTGCACAAGCTGTTTGTATACCATAACATTAGCCTTTGCCGCCGAAAGAGCATGGCCGGATAATGCAGCAATACCGGATTGCATTGCGTTTAATTTTTCAACAAATCCCGGATTGGAATAAGTCAAATTCCTGATTAAATGAGTCTGGTGAACCTGACTCATACGAGAAACCATTGTAGAAACAGCAGAAGTACCAATAGCACCGCCCACACTTTTTGCAAGGTTGAACACGCCTGTAGCATTTGTCATCTGGTTGTTTTTAAGAGTAACAAAAGATATGGTCATAAGAGGTATCATAACCATGGAAAAAGCAACACCGCATATGACGTTAGGCAATATAATATTCCCCATGGAAATCTGCAAATTGAGGGTGCCAAAAAGTATGTTTGAAAAAGCCAGGATAAGCATACCTGCAGCGATAACCCATCTTTGGTCCACTCTGTTTGCAAGAATTGCACATATAACAAGACCGGTCAATGAACCAAAGCCCCTCGGGCTGATGGCCAAGCCGCTCAACGTTGCAGTGTAGCCCATCAGCTGCTGCAAAAATAGCGGCAAAATTGCAAGCGTAGAATACAAAACAGCCCCTATTACAAAGTGAAGCACCGTACCAATGGAAAAGTTTTTATCTTTAAAAACTTTTAAATCTACAATAGGTTCTTTTACAACAAGCTCTCTTATGATAAAAGCAACAAAAGTTATTGCAACAACCGTAGCCGACCATCTTACCCAGCTTGCGCCAAACCAGTCGGATTTTTGGCCGTTATCCAGTATAATCTGCAAAACAAACAGCCATATAATAAGAAGTATAAATCCCCAGTAGTCAACGGTTTTCACCTTGCCTTTTCTTGCATACGGGGGGTCTTCAATAAACTTTTTAATAAGCCATAAAGAAATAATACCAAATGGCACGTTTATAAGGAAAATCCAGTGCCAGGAATAAGTATCAGTAATCCATCCGCCCAGTGTAGGCCCGATAATCGGTGCAAAAATTACACCAAAACCAAACACAGACATGGCAACCCCTCGCTCTTCAGGCGGAAATTCCTCCATCATAACAGCCTGAGCAATAGGCATAATTGCCCCGCCGCCAATACCCTGTATAACACGGGCAATAATGAGCATTGTCATACTGGTTGCAAAACCGCACATTGCAGAAGCTGCAGTAAACATAAGCGTAGACAAAAGTAAAAAATTCTTACGTCCCATCAATGTGGAAAACCACGCTGTAGAAGGAATAATAACCCCGTTGGCAACAAGGTAGCTTGTCAAAACCCAGGTTGATTCGTCTCTTGTTGCAGAGAAAGTACCCGCAATGTGAGGAAGTGCTACATTGGCAATAGAAGAATCCAGCACAACCATAAAGATTGTGAGCATTACTGCTCCTGCACTATACCAGGGATTACGCGACGGTTTCCAGTTTTCTTCGGAAATGTCTGTTATTGATGCTTCATTGCTCATATTTATTTTTCTGCTTTGTTAATTAATTCTTTTCTTTTACAAGTACTTTAGGTACAACACTCATGCCGGGTTCAATGCTGTATTGAGGGTCAATAGGCTTTGTAAAAACAATTTTTACCGGTACTCTTTGTACAACTTTTACATAACTGCCCACTGCATTTTCCGGAGGGAACATACTTGTTTTGGCACCTGTGCTTGATTGGATGGAATCAACTTTGCCCTCAAGTTTTAAATGAGGATAAGCATCGACTTTTACAATAACTTTTTGGCCCACGCGGATTTTATTTAACTGGGTTTCTTTAAAGTTAGCAACAACCCATCTTTTGTCAGGTACTATTGAAAACAACGGTGCACCTGCATTGATGAAAGCGCCTTCTTCTGCAGAACGGTTTGTGATTTTTCCGTCTTCAGAGGCATAAATTTTTGTATAAGAAAGTTCAAGTGCAGCCTGATTCATAACAGCTTCCAGCCTTTTTAACTCAGCGTCAGCCACTTTGTTTTTTTCTTTAGAAAATACTGCCTGCTGTGCTGTTGCATAGTTTGCCTTTGCCATATCAAATTTTGATTTTGCACGGTCATATTCCTGCTGGGATACAGCACCTTTTTCGTATAAATTTTTATATCTATCATAGTCTTGCTGGGCAACTTTCATATCAGTTTGTGCGGCATTTCTGTCTACAACTGCAGATTTTTGCTTATACAAGGCCATTTCGTAAGCAGCTTTAGCCTGTTCATAGCGGACTTTATAGTCTCTGTCGTCAATTGTCAAAAGTAACTTGCCTTTTTTGACATGGTCATTATCATCAACATAAAGTTTTTCAATGATACCGGTAACTTTAGGGCTGACCCTGATGATATGCCCTTCTACAAAAGCATCATCTGTTGTTTCGAAGGTAGAAAAATACATCCAACCCAGTAAACAAAGTACCAGTATTAAAAGAGTAGGGATAAGAAATCTCTTTTTTACAACTTTTTTAGTTTTTTTGCCTCTTTTGGATGATTTTTCCGTATTATCTGACACAGAAGCCATTGCTTCTTCGTTTTTATTATTCTCTTCCATTTTATACCGCCTTACTTAGTTACATATTTAAGTTGTATTCGTCTTCAATATTTTTACGTACTTTTCTTAAAAGGGTCACCAGTGTATATATTTCATCATCTGTCATTCCCTTATATTGAGCTGCATTCATTCTGTCTTTTAAAGGTTTTGCCTCTTCTACTTTGTGCAGCCCTGCATCTGTAAGAAAAACTTTCAAAATTCTTCTGTTGTTTTCGTCCTTTTCTCTTCTGATAAAGCCTCTTTTTTCTAAAACATCTATCATTCTTGTGATGTTTGGACGATCTTTGCCTAATATATTAGCTATCTGGGTTTGATACAATCCGTCAGTCAGGGACAAAACGAGTAATATACCAAACTGCTCACGGGTGATATCATCCTGTCCATGGACTTTCAAAGTTTTTTGGCCCGCAGCACGATAAGCAGACGAAGTCAGCGCCATTTCTAACCCAAGATCAATATCTATATTATTTATTCTCTTCAATTTTCTACCTAAACTGTTATCATAACAACAATTGCTATGCTAACATACTAAATCAAAAAAGGCAATAAGAAATGCTTGCTAATATTGTTAAAAAGATTGTTTGTTCAGTAATCATTATACCATATCTGCTGAATTTTCCTTTTTCCGCCGCAACCGCCAGGGCAGATATGGTGCAGACAAAAATCATATGCCGTGTCAATGCGGTAAACATTAACTGGTGGGATAATTTCTCTGATGAATATTTAAAAGATTATATATATAAGGCGCTGGAAAGAAACCACGACTTAAGAAAAGCAGCACTAAAAACAGAAGAGTACAGAGAACTGGTCAAAGTTACGATGTCAAAAGAGTTTCCCACTTTACAGTTTTCTCCGACATTTGCAAGAATAAAAACAGCACAAAATACAATTTTTGATATAGAAACAGCAGCTCTTCGATCCAACCTTTATGTTTTGCCTTTGTTTGCAACATATGAGGCTGATATTTTTTTAAAGAATCACGACAAAACAAAATCAAAGCGAAAAGAATACGAAGCAAAACAATATGAAGAAAAAGCTGCTGATATTGCAATGGCAGCCGATGTAGCATCTTTGTACATAAACATTTTAAAGCTTGATAAAGTAATCAAAACACAAGAAAAAGTAACTAAGATTAGGGAAAAAATTTGGCTTTTAACAAAGGACAGGCACCTTGCTGGCCTTGCTTCTGTGTATGATGTAACATACTCAGACAAACTACACACCCAGGCACAGATAAATCTTACAGATTTAAAAAGACAGCGCAGTCTGCTACTGCACAGGTTTGCTGTGTATATTGACGAGTGTCCTTCACAGGCAGGTTCTCTAAAACGCGGCAGCTTTGACAAATTAGAGTTTAAAGGAGAAATTCCTGATTGCATCTCATCTGATGTTGTTGTCTCAAGACCTGACCTTATGAAGGCTGAAGCGGATTTAAAAAAAGCAAAAATCGACATAAGGGTGGCTCGAAAAGAATTTTTACCAACAATTCCAATTTTTGGCTCTGCCGGTTATAACGCAATGCTTTTAAAAGATGTTTTTAACTGGGCAAATATATTCGGCCTTGTAGGTGTTGTGGCAATGCAAAAGCTATATACTGGAGGGCTGCTCACTGCAAACTTGAAAATAAGTAAAATCAAATATGAGCAACTGTTCGAAGCTTATAAACAGGCAGATTTAACAGCAATACAAGAAATAAATGATTCCATGTGTATGATAAAATTTGATACCCAAAAAGATAATGCAAATATGAAAAAGGTAAAGCTTGAAACGCATAATTTTAAACTTATTGAAGAAAGATACAAAGCGGGAATCATTTCTTACCTTGATATGATACAGTTTCAAGAAACTTTATTAAGTCTTCAAACAGAAAAAGATAACTCTAAAGCTCAACGCCTTGTTGACTACATAACCCTTTACAAAGCAACAGGAGCTGCCTTATAAGCAGCATTTTAGATAGCATTTTAGGTTTGAATATGATAATATTTTTTTATACATAAGAATGGATAGGGGATATGGAAAAAAATAATAACGCACAGAGCAAGACATTGATTTTAATTGACGGACACGCACTGGCGTTTCGAAGTTTTTTTGCACTTGAAAGAACAGGAATGAAAACGTCCGACAAAGAGCCAACCTGGGCAGTATTCGGATTTTTTAAAGCTATTTTTGATTTGCTAAAAAACCAGACCATAAGCCCTGACTGCATTGCCGTAACCTTTGATGTCAGCCATCATACTTTCAGAACGGAATGCTATGAAGAATATAAAGCCAACAGAGAGCAAATGCCCGATACAATGAAAAGCCAGATGGCTTTGATTATGGAAGGATTAAACGCTTTCAACATACCTATTTATACAAAAGAAGGTTTTGAAGCGGATGATGTAATTGGAACAATTGTGACAAAAGCCTCCAAACTGGGGCACAAAACAGTGATTCTGACAGGTGATCAGGATGCATTTCAGCTAATTGACAGAGAAGGCCTTGTTCATGTACTTATCCCGTCTAAAGGAGAGCTTCTAAACTACGGATGGAACGAGGTTTATAACAAACTGGGCATTTATCCTGATCAGGTAATCGATTACAAAGCACTGAGAGGCGACACCTCTGATAACATCCCCGGTATTAGAGGAATCGGAGAAAAAACTGCTGTCAAACTGCTGGATCGTTTTCAAACTCTTGATAATGTGCTTTCTCACATAGAAGATGTGGATGGAAAATCCCTTAAAGAAAAGCTTACAAATGGCGTAGAAGCTGCGAAAATGAGCTATTTTCTTGCAACAATAAAACGCGATGTTGATATAGAGTTTGACTTTGAAAAAACAAAGCTGGACATGCCGGATGTAGACAAAGTGAGCGAATTTTTAAAACGAGTTCAATTTTTCAGTTTCTTAAAAAATCTTCCGGATATACTCCGTCCGTTCAGTGTCTGTTCTCTTGCGTCGCGTCCGGAGAATATAGATTCTGCAGAGCTTAAAAAACAACAGTTAATGGACCAGAAACTTATTGATTTTATAAGCCTGAAAGACGGAACAAGAGTAGAAAAAATAAAAGAAGAACCGGAATCAAAACCCAAACAACCCGCCCAGCAGCAGCTCGGTCTTTTTGCAGCAGAAGAAACACCACAGGAGAATGTCTCAAACTGTGAGCTTGTGAATGAAAGAAAAACAATTGTTACAAAAGAAGACTTTGAAAAACTGCTGGAAGAGCTCAACAAACAAACACTCATTGCTATTGATACAGAGACAACATCTGTTAATGCGCTTGAAGCAGACCTTGTTGGAATTTCTCTGGCGTATAATGAAGAAATACAGGCAAAAGATTCCAAAGTTTTACAGGCTGAAAACAAAGGCAAGACAAAATCGTTTTACATACCGGTGTTTCATAAATTTGGTGAACAGCTCGAGATGGACTACGTGCTCGAAAACCTCAAGTCCGTTTTTGAAAATCCGGCAATATTTAAAACTTTCCAGAATGCAAAATATGAAATTAATACACTTTTAAAATACAACATAGGTTTTAAAGGTATTATTTTTGATACTATGCTGGCAAGCTACATAAATGACCCGTCAAGAAAACACGGGTTGAAAGTCCAATCTGCCGAAAATCTCAACTATTTCATGACAGAGATAGAAGAGCTGATAGGCAAGGGGAAAAAACAAATTACAATGGATGATGTGGCAATTGAAGATGCCTCTGACTATGCCTGTGATGACGCATTTGTGACACTTGAATTAACCAGATACTGGAATGAAAAACTCGATGAACAGGGCAAAAAGCTTTTGTATGACATAGAAGTTCCAACAAGCCTTGTACTTGCAAAAATGGAAGAACAGGGTGTGTCTTTAGACACAGAGTATCTGGCAGAATTGGCAAAAGAGCTTGATACCAACTTAAAAGAGATGGAAGAACAAATATTTGCTCTTGCGGGAGAAAATTTTAACATTAATTCACCCAAACAGGTTGCTACTGTTTTGTTCGAAAAAATGGGCATTGAACACAAGAAAAAACGCGGTGCACAAAAATTTTCAACAGATGCAAAAGTACTTGAAGAGCTGGCAAAAGAGCACGAAATTGCACGCTGCTTGTTAAAATATCGCCACTATTCAAAAATGAAATCTACATACGTGGATGCGCTGCCTGATTTGATAAGCCATGTGGATGGAAAAATCCACACAAATTACAATCAGACCATTACAGTGACAGGAAGGTTATCTTCGTCAAATCCCAATTTACAAAATATTCCTATAAGAACTAAACTGGGCAGCCGTATAAGAAAAGCCTTTGTACCCGAAGATAAAAATGCACAGGTGCTTTTGTCTGCGGATTATTCTCAGATAGAGCTCAGGCTTCTGGCTCATTGCTCGGGTGACGAAAATCTTATCCACGCATTTAAAACAGGAGAAGATATCCACGCACAAACAGCAGCAAAAGTATTTGATGTGCCGTTGAGCGAAGTCACAAAAGAAATGAGAGGCAGAGCAAAAGCGGTAAACTTCGGTATAATCTACGGACAAACACGCTGGGGGCTTGCTTCTGCACTCGGAATTTCAAACGAAGAAGCACAGATGTTTATTGACAAATACTTTTTGACCTATCCCAAGGTTAAAGAGTATATGGAAAACTCAATTCAAGAAGCATATCGCCACGGCTATGCACAGACCATGTACGGAAGAAAACGATATCTACTTGATGAGTTGATGAGCTCTAACAGAAATATTAAAGAATTTGCACAAAGAGCTGCAATCAACACACCTTTGCAGGGTGCCGCTTCTGACCTTATAAAACTGGCAATGATTGACCTTGATAAGAAGCTTGAACAGAATAATTTAAAATCAAAAATGATTATGCAAGTTCACGATGAATTGATTTTAGAAACCTGCAAAGATGAGCTTGAAACAGTACAAAAACTCGTGAAAGAAGCAATGGAGCTCAATCAGCCGCTTAAGGTTCCTCTTGTTGTAGATATGGAATACGGCTCTTCCTGGATGGAGGATGAAGAATAATGATAAAAAGATTTCTTGCCTGTGCGCTTTTATGTGTATCAATATCAGCCGTTCCAGCTTTTTCTCAAGATACAATAGACAAAACTTACAAACAAAATGCAGCTTCTTACACAAATTACAAGGACTGTATCAGGCTATACAAACTGCCGTATGAAAAACTTTATTATCTGGCATTGTCTAGTGTAAATTTCAACAAGTACGAAATAAAAGAGATGCAATCACGTAACGGATACATAATTTTTGAAGCGGAAGGAAGAGAGTTTTTGCTCGATATTTTAAAAAAGGATAAGAATTACACGTTCTTAAAACTCACTCCTTGTGACAACAACTATTATTTCAACCCTCAAATACCACGAAAAATATACAATTACGTTGATTTACATTTTAACAGCGAAGTAAAAGAGCTGAAGTTTTAACCGGAGTAAGCTACTTTAAGTTTTTCCTTTAGCGTTGATAATATAATTAACCGAAACAAATAAAAAGGAGAAACTATGACAGATAACAAAAGAGTCCTTTTATGCATTATGGACGGATGGGGAATCAATAAAGACTGCCCTAAAGATGCAACAAAAACAGCAAAAACACCCAACTTTGACAAACTGAAAGAAACAGAAAAATACACTCAAATTAATGCTTCAGGTGAATATGTCGGTCTTCCTGACGGACAAATGGGCAACAGCGAAGTAGGCCACCTCAATCTGGGAGCAGGTCGTGTTGTTTATCAAGATTTAACAAGAATCAACAAAGAAATCAGAGAAGGAAAATTCTTCGAAAATAAAGCTTTTAAAGACGCTATTGAACACGTTAAAAAGAATGACTCTTCACTCCACCTTTACGGACTTGTTTCTACAGGCGGTGTGCACAGCTCTTTTGAACATGTAAAAGCACTCGTTAGAATGGCAGCAGAAAACGGACTTAAAAAAGTATACGTTCATGCATTCTTAGACGGAAGAGACACACCGCCTAAAAGTGCTGTTGAATTTTTGGCAGAGCTTGAAGCAGAACTTAAAAAATACAATCTTCCTCAAATAGCTACAATATCAGGCAGATACTGGGCTATGGACAGAGATAACAGATGGGACAGAGTAGAAAAAGCATACAATGCGCTTTTGTTTGGCGAAGGAGAAAAAGCGGCAAACTCTGATGAAGCAATCAAAGCTTCTTATGCAAAAGACGTGACAGATGAGTTTGTAGAACCAACAATCACAAATGCTGACCCTGATTCAAGAATCAAAGACAATGATGCAATAATTTTCTTCAACTACAGACCTGACAGAGCTCGCGAAATTACACGTGCTATGACGTTTGAAGAATTCGACGGATTCAACAGAAAAGCAAGAAGAAATAATCTATACTATGTCTGCATGGCTCAGTATGACGAAACATTCCCGCTTCCTATTGCTTACCCGCCGGAAAAACTTACAAATATTCTCGGTGATGTGCTTGATGACAACGGTGTGAAACAATACAGAACTGCTGAAACAGAAAAATATGCACACATCACTTTCTTTTTCAACGGTGGAGAGGAAAAATCAGGAAAACTGGAAACAAGAGCACTTGTGGCTTCTCCCAAAGTTGCAACTTATGACCTTCAACCAGAGATGAGTGCACCTCAAGTTTGTGAAAACGTTTTAAAAGCACTGGACGATCCTCAATACGGATTTATCCTTGTAAACTTTGCAAACCCTGATATGGTAGGTCACACAGGCGTATTTGATGCAGCAATCAAAGCTTGCGAAACAGTAGATACCTGTGTTGGCAAAATTGTTGAAAAAGCAAAAGAAAACGGTGTTGTAATGCTTTTAACAGCAGACCACGGCAACTCTGAATGCATGGAAGACCCGCAAACACACACACCTTTTACTGCTCACACAACAAATCCTGTTCCGTTTATGCTTATTAACGGCCAGGGCAAATACGAGCTCAAAGACACAGGTGCACTGTGTGACGTAGCTCCAACAATCCTCCAACTACTGGAAATAAAACAACCGGCAGAAATGACAGGCCAAAGCTTAATAAAATAATTACTCATTCTTTAATAAGAATTGTAAATATTAAATTTAAAAAGCGTCAAAATAAAAACTTGACGCTTTTTAGTCCCAATAAACATCAACAAATTTCTAACAAAAGGAGAAAAAAATGGCAATCAACAGAGTAGCGGTTCAAACAATCATTGATACTGTTCCCGCAAAACTTAGAAACGCAGCAAGAGCTGAGAGACAAGCTTTAATCAAAGAAACTAAAAAAGACCCGATTGCAGCATCTTTTATGGCAGCAAAAGGTGAAATTCCATTCTTTAATAACAACAAATTACAATCAGAATTAGGTAAATTGAACAACAAACTCGCAGCTGATGCATACAAGGCAGACGCGGCTAATGCATTTGTTCAAAGACAGCCACACGGCTCTATGATTGCAGAATCAGCAGAAAGACCTGTTGTTCACGCAAGCATGAACTTAGGTTAATTTGACAATAAACCGTTTACTTTTTAAGATAGGTCTATGCAAGATAATAAGCTAGACCTGTCTTTTTGTATAAAAGAAAAAATAAGAGAGATTAACTTCCACAATTTAAAAATTGGCGGTGACAAGTCATTTTCATTTATGACAGAAAACAATAATACAGCACACCCGCTTTTTGCTCTTGAGTTTTTGTATTCTTCAAACAACATTATTGAAGAAATTTCATCACCTAACAAAGCAGACATAATCTCTGTTAAATTTGATATTCAAGATGAAAACTTTGATGAAAATGAAATAAAAGAATTTTTAACAAAGGTAGAAAAAATTGTAAACAAGCCTCTCATTTTACGAGGAGCAAACAACAATGACATAGACAAAAAACTCCTGCCTTTACTCGCTCAATCAATAAATCAGGAATGTATTATAGCTTTTGCAGACGAAAATACATTTGAAAACATCGTTCCATCAGTTGTAAAAAATAACCATATACTGGTTTTAAGAAGCCCGATTGACATAAATCTTGCAAAAGAGCTCAACATTCTGTCAATTGATAAAGGAATATCTCCGGACAGAATTTTAATTGACCCTGATATGGGCGGCCTGGGCTACGGGTTGGATTATGGCTACAGTATTATAGAAAAAATCAGACAAGCTGCGTTTGACGGTGACACAATGCTCAATATGCCGGTTATAGCTTTTATCGGAGAGGAATCTTACAGAGCAAAAGAGGCAAAATCTGACACTTTTGCACAAAATTGGGGCCAATTTAGCGAGCGTTCTGTTATGTGGGAAATATCGGCCGCAAGTGCAATGATTAGCGCCGGTGCAAATATTGTTGTACTGTGGAACCCGAAGAGCATTGAAGTGTTGAAGGGAATTGTGTAGTGGAGTTAACAGGTTTACAAATTTTTAAATACCTGCCTGCAGCAAAAAAAGCAGAAGGCACAAACTGCAAACAGTGCGGCAGCCCGACTTGTATGGCTTATGCACTCAAGCTGGCAAAAAAACAAACCGATATTGAAAAATGCCCGCACATACCGGATGAGCTAAGAGAAAAGTTTTGCGAAGCGTCAAAAATTCAACAACATACAATAAAGCTGTCCGAAAATTTGGTTACCGGCGGCGAAACAGTAATGTTTAGACATGACAAAACATTTGTAAACCCCACAGTAATAGCAATTGCACTGGATGCTCAAGACAAGGAGTTTGACAATAAACTCGAACAAATTAAAAACTACGAGATTGAAAGAATTGGCGAAACATTTAAAGTTAATGCTGTTTATTTGACGGGTTCAGATATTGAACAGGCAAAAGAAAAGGTTGAAAAAACAGGCATTGCCGTTATTTCAGATAAGCAAAACTACGTTATTGTTAAAGGCGACAATGAAAAAGAGCTGATTGAAAAATCAAAACAAACTCAAGATGAGGGCAAAAAAGAAATAATTCTTGAGCTGGAATACGGAAAAAAATCTGCTGCACAGGTTATGGAACAGCTTACGTATATAAGACGCTCAGCCATTCTACAAAGATTTGAACCGCTTACATACCCTGTTATGGTGCGCCTTCCTGTTGAAATGAATCCAATCGAAGCCTGTGCCGCTGCATCGCTTTTAATTTGCAGATACGCGAATGTTGTTGTGCTCAATGAGTTTAATGAAGCCCTGCTTTCCACTTTATTTACATTGCGCCAGAATATTTATACAAACCCGCAAAAGCCACTGCAGGTAGAAGCCAAGGTTTATGAATTTAATGACCCGGATAAGAATGCACCTGTGTTGCTCACAACAAATTTTGCGCTCACATATTTCGCTGTAGCGGGCGAGTTAGAGTCTCTGCCTTACGGCTCTTATCTTGTTGTTACACCATCTGACGGGATGAGTGTTTTAACAGCTTGGTCAGCTGACAAGTTTACTGCAGATCTGGTAGCAAAGTCTGTCAGAGATTTTGAACTTGCTAAAAAGGTAGATACAAGAAAAATTATTATCCCCGGACTGTTGTCACACATGCAGCATGAGCTCCAAGAAGCAATGCCTGAATGGGAAATTGTTTCAGGCACGATAGAAGCCTGCCAGATTCCGGAGTTTTTAAAACAGACAGAAGCCTAGCTAGGCATTGTTGTCCTTAAACATTGCAGCCAATTCTGTATAAAGCTGTTTTTGAATTTTTAAAACCTTGATTTCCTCAGGATTTCTTACCCTTACAAAATAATCTGCAAATTTGTCATTCATTTGATATTCTTTTTTGTCTATTTTTTTATCAATATTTTTTATTAATTTTTGCAAGTCTTCTTGAGAATCTTTACCGAAAATATTGTTCATATTCTCCATCGAAATTTTTTGTAAATCTTGCGGATTTTTTGCATTTTTTAGATTTGACGGGGCTGTATCAATGCCGTTAATCAATGACATCAGGGGTTTAGTCAGCTCTGTGGTATCCACTTGCATATATTTTAGCTGTAAAAAAGCAGGTGCCATTTGTGTAAGTTTATCTGAAATTTTTTCTAATAAACTGACTTTTTTTTCTGCTTCTTTTATGACTGATTCTTTTTTGGATTTAATCAAACTGATTTTGCTCTTTTTTTCATCAGGTGATAAGGAGCTGTCTTCAAGAATTTTGTTTAATTCACCATCGTATTTAAAACATTCATTGCTTGCAGAGCTGATTATATTGACAGCTTTGTTAGAAACAGTAACTGCCACTGACTGTAATGCGGGAACGCCCATTTCTTTTAAGTTGTTGGCATTATCTGCAATTCTTTGAGAAGCATCACTAAGCACTGCAAACATATCCGAAGAAGATAAAGAAACATCTTTGTTTTGGAGAATTTTGTCTCCATGGATTGATACTGTAGAATTTTTAGAGTTTAAAACCTTGTTATTAACATTACCGGTATTTTTTACATCTTTTTGTGAAACAGAATTAATTAATGCAATTTCTCCCAAAGAAAAATCCTCCCGTATTGTCTTTATATATATTTAAAAACATTTACGGAAGGATTATTGCATATTTTAATAAAACTTATAAAAACAAAGGAATGTGACCTGAATACATCAAAATATTCCATCCTTTATAATATTTTACCTGACTTGCACTACCTGTTGGAATAAATACTCTGTTTTGGTTTTCTACAGGAATATCAAGAGCATTTCTAATAGCAGCTCTGATAAAGTTTGAGTGCGTTACAACAATAATTCTTCTTGTAAGATTTTCTTCAATCAAATTGTTGATTGTAGCATCCACTCTTTCATCAAACTCGAGCAAAGTTTCTCCGCCTTCCGGTGCATAGCTGGAGGTAAGATCATGATATTTTTGCAGCTGATCAGGATAACGTTCTTCTATTTCTGTGTAGCTCAGGCCTTTCCATTCGCCATATTCCTGATTACGCAGCTCAGGTCTGATTTCAAAGTCCTGTCCGTATTCTTTTGCCACATATTGAGCTGTCTGCACACAGCTTAAAGAGGCACCTGTATAAATTTTGTCCACACGCGGAGAACGATGAATTATCCATTTTGCAATGCGCTCAGCCTCTTCCTGACCTTGTTCATTCAACGGCGGATGTGATTCTTTATCACATATACGATTTTCTTCCGTATATAAGGTTGCACCGTGTGCAATAAAGGTTATTTTACATTTTCTTTTAAAAAGCATAGCGTCTCTCCGTTGTTGTGTATTTTATTAATCGGACAAAAATACAAAAACTTTAATACCAAATTCACAAATAAATTAAAAGACCGAGATTATTAAAATCCCGGTCTTATTTTATTTGTAAGCTGAAATTATTCCAGAATCATACCGTTTGTAAGGTCAATTCTCACAGGTTTATTGAGTTTCAAATTCAGAATATCGCCTTCTTTTATTTGGACTCTGTGGCCTTTTACAACTTTGAGATAAAGAGTTTTCCAAAAGCCTTCGGGTCTGTAACCGCCCAGAGCATCACCGCAAAAAGCAGCTGTCTGGTTTTTGTCAGTAGTGATAGTGTGTGTTTCCATTGTCACTTCACCGTTTCTGATAAAGAGTCTGCCCACTTTGACACTGGCTATTTTGCCGTTAAGAGCATCATTTTCTACAAGAAGAAGATATTTTTCTTTTGTAATAAGGTTTTTAGGTAATTTTGAAAGGAACTGTTCACCGGCTTTTGATTTTTGGCTGGTGATTGATTTGTTCAAAACCATAATAGGAATCACTGTGCCGGCAGGAATAGTAGCAATATAGCCTTCCAGAGTAGTTGTAGGTATTATGATACCTTCACCGGTTCTGGGGCTCATAGCTTCTTTGAGTTTTGCATTTGGATTTAATTTTGCCTGTTCAAGCATTTTTACCAAAAATGCTGCAAGCTCTGCTCTTGTTGCCGGTCTTTCAGCATTGATAACAGTTTCTTCTCCCGGAGCTTTAACAACCATACCGAGAATTTCTGCTTTACCTGCAGCTATTATTAACCAATCAGGAATTTGGTCATAATCAGAATAGCTGTTTTCGAGGATTTCTTTTGCTTTCTGATTAGAGATTGTTTCTGTAGTCAAAGCGTTAACAGTAGTAGAAATTACATGGCCTCTGGAAACGTTTCCGTAAGGGTCAAAATGTCCGTCAGGATAACCTTTTAAAAGGTCAAACATAACAGCTCTTTGGACCATTCCGTAGAACCAGTCTTTTTCAGATACGTCAGTAAATTTTGCAGGTTGTTTGATTTCTGCTTTTTGTTGTTCAAAAGCTTTAATTACCATTGTTGCAAATTCTGCTCTTGTAACATTTTGTTCAGGTCTGTAGTTTCCGTCAGGGTAACCTACTACCACATTAAAATCAGTCAAAATCTGAATTTGCTTGTATGCCCAGTGGTCTTTTGGCAAATCGGCATAGTCTTTTGCAAAAGTAGCAGCAGACGTAAAGCCTAATATTGCTGCGAGCATCAAAGCTTTAGTTAAAAGTTTTTTCATAACCGTCTCCTTAATTCTAAACACCGTGTGCTATTAGCTAGATTCTACCAGCGAAACAGCCATGTTGCAAGAAAACGTTATATAAATTTACCAATAAGATTAAAAATCACGGCTGTAGCGTCTTACGTAAAAATTGTCATCTGTTTTGAGTGCAGATTTTATGTTGTTCAAAACCTTGGAAGAATAAACCAAAGCGGAAAGTACCATTGCTGTTTTTTCACGTATAGTATAGTCTTTGAATTTAGATGTTTTTAAAAGCACATTTTCAATACGTTTGTCGTAAGGCGGGTTAAGAGCATGCAAAGCTTCAAGGCACCAGTACAGATTAAAGAGTTTTTTAGTATACCAGTTACTTCTTTTTAGTTTTTCCAATTCCTCAAACACTTCATCAAAGCGTTTGTAGAGTTTATCAAGAAGATAGTTTTTATCATTGACATAAGGCAAGATTTCTATGATTGCACGGCAGATATTCGGGTTAATATCATTTGCTGCTTTTAAAAGTGTGTCGTGGATTTCTTTTGTCTGAAAAAACACACAAATATCAGCTTTTTTCATAAACTCATTAATTTTTTGCGAGCATGCCTCTCTTATCAATCCGTGGTGGTTTGTCTGATGGAAAACAAGCAAATCGGCCTCTTGCTGCGAGTTGATTGTATCAAGTTTTAAAATACAAATCTGTTTTTCCACATCAATGTCCGGGCAATCTGTTGATGGGGTATTGAGCACACAAAAAACATCTTCTCTTGTGTATTGTTTTTCGCAAAGAGCAGCAGCTTTTTCAATCTCTTTTAAAATTTGAATATCTTCTGTCATAGTCACCAATATACCATAAGCGGGGGTTAAAAAAAGAGAGTGCATAAATTAAATTGTGAATGAGAGAAAGAAAGGAATAAAAAGTGAGAGAAATTGTTGATTTAATGAAAGAGCTGCTTCTTATAAAAGAAGAAAAAAGTACAATGGTAGGCTTGAGCGGTTTCAAAAGAAAACCCAAACCAATGCTGAAAAGACCCAAAAAGAAAGAAAACAAGGAACTAAAACTATCCGATTTGATGAGAAGAGCTTAAATATAGCTTACAAGAGCAAATGTGCAAAAATTTTTTTTTGTTATAATATAACCCTATGGGTATAAAGATAGACAAAAAATATACGGTTGGATTGCTTTCGTTTTTAACAAAGCATTTTTATGCTTTTGAAAGCCTGTTTTATAACTGTAAAAACATTAATTTTCCTAAAGAAAAACCTGCAATTTTTGCACTGTGGCACGCACATCAATGTGCTCTTTATGCAAACGAGGACAGGGGCAACCTTAATGTAATGATATCAAAATCTCTTGATGGAGATATTATCGCAGCTGCAACAGAACATATGGGGATAAAAGTAGTAAGAGGTTCTCACAAACGTTCCGGAGCTGCAGCCTCATTGGCTTTGATAGAAAAACTTGAGCAAGGAGAATGTGCAGCAATAACTATCGACGGCCCGAGAGGTCCCTTTGGCGTTGTAAAAGACGGGGTTATCAATATTGCAAAGCTCACACAGGTTCCTATTATACCAATGGTGTGGTATTCACCTTCAAAATGGCTTTTAAAATTCAACACATGGGATAATTTCCGTTTTCCTTTGCTTGGTGTAAAAACAGTTGCTGTTTACGGCGACCCTATTTATGTTCCTTCCGATTGCTCAAAAGAAGAAGCGGAATCATACAGGCTCAAAGTTGAAAATGCACTCAAAGATTTATACAAATACGCTCAGGACAATTTTGACGAGCTTGTAAAAAGTTAGTTTTATATATCTTAACAATTTTGTTATTATTATTAAACTTTTTTTAAAATAAACCGATAACATTAATAAGTAATGTGTTTTTTGTGTGTTTAGAAAATAGAGGGTGTATTATGACATCAATAATGAAAAAAGAGATTTTTGAAGAACCGGGTGTTGTGAAAAATCTCATACAAAACTACGTCACACCTGATGACAAAATCAATATTGATTTGCCTCAAAAAGTTGACAATATTGTCATTGTGGCAAGCGGTTCGTCATACAACTGCGCGGCAATAGCAGCCCCTTTATTTATTGAGTACGCAAATATCCCGTGCGAATGCGAGTATTCAAGCGAATTTATTTTACAAAAAAAACATTTTATTACTCCTGACTCGCTCTACATTTTTGTATCACAATCCGGAGAAACCTCCGATACATTAAACGCATTAAAAATGATAAAGCAAGAAGGCGTAAAAACAATGTGTATCACAAATGCAAAAGATTCTGCTATGTGGAAGCTATGTGATTACAAAATTCTCTCCGATGCCGGAGAAGAAAAAAGTATTGCATCAACAAAAGCACTGACCGCACAAATTTTATGCTCAATGCTTGTACTCTTAAAACTTAAACATAAAAACAACAGTGATATTTCAGGATACCTCAACACTCTAAGAAGGCTACCGGCATATCTTGAGCGTATAAAAAGTGACGAAGAAAAAATAGAAGAAACTGCTAAAACCGTAGCCACGTACAACAACATCTCTATTCTTGGCAACAAAAACTATTATCCGATAGCAAAAGAAGGAGCTCTGAAAATTAAAGAGACTTGTTATTTAAATGTAATGGCGTACCCTTTTGGTGAATTTATGCACGGACATGTTGCAGTTTTAAACCAGAAGTCTATTGTTATTGCCATCATTGATGAAGAAAATGCGCAATTTGCTGTGAGAAACCTGAAAAAAATCAAAGAAGAGTACAACCCTCAAATTGTTTGCATAACATCTGTACAGGAAGTAAAAGCAGGGGACATAAACATTTACATCAAAACAAAAAGAAAAATGAAAGCAATTTTCGGTTCTCTGATGACATTGCAGTTAATAGCCTGTAAAATGGCAGCTATTCTTGATAAAAACCCTGACTCTCCCAAAGGATTAAAAAAAGTTGTCAAAGACTAGATGAGTCTTGAGTATTGAACGAGTCTGGAGACATCAGCGCGCCATTCGTTTTCCCACTTGCCTATCAAAATATCAGCAGGAGTTTTTTTCTGTGCTAAAAGCTCAAGCAAGGGGTCTAAAAGATGCTCTTCGTTATTGCCATCAAGTTTTAATGATGCTGCCGAGATTTTTGCAATTTCATAGACAATATCAGCCACAAAATGGTGTTTGATTTTCATATCAATTCCGTATTGAGGAGTTTTGCGTCTCAGGTATTCATAATCAAAGTAGGTGAGATTGCACAGCATATCTTCTACTGCTGACATTGCGTCATTGTTATAAATAAGCCCTTTCCACAATGCAGGAACCGCACAAATTAAAGGTGAGCACTGGTTGTCGTGGTTTCTTATTTCAATATAGGTTTTCAATCTTACGTCAGGAAAATAAAGACTAAGGTGGGTTTCCCAGTCCTGTTCCTCTGCTCTAAAACCTTGCCACCCGTGTTTTATGAATTCTTTAAAGGTTATGTTTTCAACCCTTATTGCAGTTTTTACGCCGTTAATCGTACGTTCTATAAAAATCATGGGCACATCTAAAAGAATCTTGGCATAATCCTCAAACCCGAAATGTGAATTAAAAACCTTGGCACTAACAAGCCCGCAGCGGTCATTATCCGTATCGAGCCAGCTGGCTGCACGGTTTGATTTGTATTTTGTCAGGCGTCCGTTTCTAACAGGAGAGTTTGCAAAAGCAGCACTGACAATAGGCGAGAGCTTAAGAGCAAAAGCAAATTTTCTCATCGCGTCCGCTTCATCCTTATAATCAAAACTTGCCTGAATACCCGAAGTCTCTCTCATCATAACAAGTGGCTTTTTGGCGACTGTGGGTAGGTATTTTGTCATATATTCATATCTTTTTTTGGGGATAATATGAATATTTTTGTAAGTTGAAACAGGTTGAATACCGTAACCTAACCAGTATATGCCAAATTGCTCGGCAATTTGTGATGTTTTTTTGTTATAAACATCAATAAACCTTTTGACCGAATTAAGGTCAGACGACGGATTCAAGCTCAACTCTGTCTGCGAGCCCGGCTCGAGCGTAACGGTGCCGTCATTATTTGAAAGTCCCAGTATAGCGCCGTTTTCATAAATACCGTCTTTCTCTTCTTTATATGCAAGCAAAAACTTTGCAACATCTTGATAAGGCGCATACTTAAAAGTATCTTTTTTTACAGGGAGTTTTTCAAACTCTACACCGGTACGTTTTTGAGACAGCACACACTCATCTTTTGCACCGTTGTAAAAGATATTTGTAAGTTGAGACTCATCGGTTATAAGATTTTCTTGTGTATTAATTTTTGCATTTAGCATACAGTTGCAGGGATTTTTCCTTGTTTTAGTTCAATAAGATTTATAAGTTTTTCCATCAAAACATCCTGAAAACGCTCATTGTTGTGAGAATTAATTTCACGGATAAAGTAGCAGGGGCTTGTTACATTTATTTCCATTATTTTGCCGTCTGCAACATCCAACCCTACCATATAAAGCTCTACAGCGTTGAGATGTTTTGCAACTTTTTGAGCCATTTCTTTTTCTTCGGCCGTAAGATGTGTTGTTTCAAAATATTTGTCAGAATGTTCGCTGAATTTAAAATCATCCTTGCCGGGAAGCTTGCGAATACACTCATCAAAAACGTGTTCCCCTACAATAAGGATACGTTTATCTCCGTGCACAGCGCCTTCCAGATATCTTTGCACCATTACCATGGTTTTGCCGTTATTAGTAAGATTTTTGATTATGGTGTTGATATTTCTTTCTTCTGTATCAAGGTAGTAGACTCCGCCTCCAAAACACTGGTTTAGCGGTTTTATAATAGCCTTTTTATGTTCTCTGACAAAAGCTTTTATTTCTTCTGCCGAGGCTGTAACAATATTTTCCGGCGCAAATTCAGGGAAGTAGTTAAGGTGAAATTTTTCGTTGAAATTTTTAACCGCAATAGGGTTGTTAATAACAACCGTTCTTTCTGTATCCACGTAGTCAAAAACACTGCAAGCATTGATATAATCAATATCAACAGGCGGATCGGGACGGAAAAAGACCACATCAAAGTGTTCTATTACATATTTTTTAGGTTCATCTTTTTTATAAAAAATATCGCCGTCTTTTTCGTATGCTTGCCAGCAGAGAGTTTTTGCAACATTGCCCTCTGTCATAAGACCGCTTTTTACTGCAATAAAAACTTCGTAATCACGGTCTAAAAATTCCTTTATAATCCAAAAATTAGTGACTAAATCATTAAACTCAAAATATTTAAGCTCAAGGTCATCTATGACGAATAAAATTGTTTGCTGTAGTGATGTCATATTTCCTCCATCTAAACTATAGCAACTAAAGTAAAAATTACAATGATATGATATGATTAACCGGTAAGGCGAGTTTACAATTTTTAAGAAAAGGAGAAAGAATAATGAAAATTTTACATTCAATGATACGGGTAAAAGATATTGATAAATCAATGAAATTTTATACAGAGCTTCTGGGCCTGAAAAAAACACACGAAATTAAGCTGGATGACTGCATTCTGCACTTTTTAAAAGGTGAAGACTCAGACTTTGAAATAGAATTGACGCAAAACTTTGAAAACCCTGCTGACGGCTACACAAACGGCAGTGCCTTCGGCCATTTTGCACTCGAAACAAAAGACATGGACGAGTTCGATAAAAAGCTCAAAGCCTTTGGCGGAGAGTATTTATACGAGCCTTATGTTATGGATGAAGCACAATCAAAAATAGCTTTTATCAAAGACCCTGACGGAAATGAGATTGAAATTATTCAAAAGTTATAAAAATAAAAAAACAGGCAGAGAATAGTCTCTTGCCTGTTTTTTTATTTGTTTGATTTTCTTTTGTCAAATAAATTACTGCCTGTAAAAATATACATCAAGTTATCAATTGCAAAAATAGGAGAGAGTACGGCTGCTGTTTTAAAAAGTATTTTTTCACTTTTATTTAAATTTTTATTTTTCTGCAGCACAATCAACGATAAAATAGTTAATACACTAAATGCTAAAGCGGATATTCCTGGAAAAGTATCAAACTCATGCCATTTTGAATGCAGTTTTCCCTGAGCTCTAGATTTTATTGTGTCTTGTTTTAGACGGTGCACCAAATTTTCATTTTGCTCCCAATTTGGAAATCGTTTTATAAAATCCATAGCAAAGTGTTTTTCCAATTTATCCTGTGCAGATTCCGGATTTTTAATAAGCCAATATGTAGAGTCATTTTCTTTTTTTGAAGAAAAAGAAAGATGTGTATTTACTGTATTAAATGCATTTATTCTCATTATAGGCCTCTTGTTTTTTTATTATATCAGCAATACGAGGCGGTATAAAAATAAAAAGGACCGGTTATGTTACCGGTCTTTTTTAGATTTGGAAATCGTCCAAATCTCCTCCCAAAAATTTTGTTTTCTTCAATTTCTCAACAATTAATGAATTTCAATATATTTATTAAACCATCGAGAAGGTTATTTGTGAAGCATTTTAGGGCATGTATAAACGTAACAGTTTTTTTACAATCATGATAACCCGCTTCTCATCATGGTTTTCATGATTTTTGCCCATGTAACATTTTTTAATATTTATTATTTTACAATTTTATATATTTTAAATTCAGCAGGCTTGAGTTCTCCAAAGTGTAACTCTGACTCGGGTTTTTCGAATTTCACTTCTTCAAACTCCGATTCGCCTATTTTGCCGGATTCTTTATAAATATATTCTGAAACAATCATGTAGTCGCATGGCATTTGAACCTGTTTGTTATAGACAGTTTCACCCGGTTTTATGTAAGAATTTGAATATCCGTCATCATGTGTTTCCGTAACTTTTTCTGTGGGAGAGTTATAGTTTGCCACAACGAGCAAAGACTCTTTTAACGGGTCTTTTGAAACCATCCAGCTCACAAAACCATCGTCATCTTGTGTAATGATTTCGGCTTCGCCTTCACGCGTAAGCTCATTTTGCAAAGCAAATTTATTCACTGCATTAAATTTGTTAAAGAATTTATAATCCTTTTCTCTGGGCATAGAGACCTCTGCACCTATGACACTTTCCATGCCTGTCTTAGTAAAAGACTCATCCCCGTCAATAAACATAACCGGACGCTGAGCATTTTTGCCGCCCGGGAGAAATTTGTACTTAAACCATTTAAATAAAGCACCTCTCTCGCCGAGTTGACCGGGATACTGATCAATTGCACGGAACTCACCGTCTTGATTGTTGTAGCTTTTTAAAATGGACAGATTGCCGAATTTGGAGTCAGAATCCGCTATATTAAACCTTTCCAGCTCCTGATTGTCTTCTACAATAGCCTGTGGAGTTTTAAAGAATTGAGAAATAATATCATTACCCCACAAAACATCAAAAGCCATATCATCATGATACTCTTTGTAGTATCTGTCCCACAGCATATATTCTGCCAGTGTTGCAAAGTGGGCAACATCAGCTTTCAGCTCTTTGTTTGCACGGCCCAGCACTTCTCTGGGTGCACGGTAGCTTATTGGCACACCGTCTTTTTCTGACACTTCGTCTACAATGTGGTCAATATGGTCAACCCTAAAACCGTCAAAGTTATAGTCTTTTTGCAGTTTTTTAAGATAGTTGATATAAACATCAATTACAGGTTTGTTATACTCACCTGTTTCAAGGAAAACAAAGTAATAAGGCGTCTGGCAGTCAAGGTTTGCAAAGTGTGTAACATCCTCGCATTTAAAATCAAAATGCTTGAACATTGGATAATCACCCGTGTCAGACATTCTGTCAAAAACCGGTGTTCCGCAAGAGCACCAAGCCCCTCCCGGAGCCGGCCAGAGACCTTCTTTTATCAAAAGCTGTATTGTTTCGCCCTGATTTTTTATATCGTCTTCTTCAATGTTTTTGTTCTGTTTAAAGTCATTAACCCCTGCAATAAGCTCTTTTGCACGGTTGTGTATTTTTATCTGGTTTTCTTTTTTCATCATTTCATCTGAGAATTCTTTTTTCTTTGGAGAAATAAGCTCCTCAAATTTGTCGTAGATAACCTGATAGTGTTCCGAAAGGTCATTTGAGCCTTTTTTGAGTGTTGCTTTATAAATATCTCTTACTATTTCAACATCCTCGGGTTCAAACTCTGTTTTCAGCTTTTCATAGGCAGAATCAGCCTCTTTTTCTATTTTTTCAATAAGCTCTTTTATGTCATACCAGCGTGCAATAGAGGGGTTAGCAAGCACCATTTTGGAAAATCTTCCTGTCTGAGGCAGCACATCATAAATAACACAGTGGCCTGCCAGCTGTGCAAGTTTTACAAACAGCTGAACCTGTTGTTTTGTATCAAGGCCAAGTTTTTCAGTTATTCTTTTATCTTCAAGATGCGGACTTACTTCTGTACTTACGGGAAGGTAAGCACAGCCGAATTCTCTGGGGTGAAACGGTATAAGATAAACCGTTGTGCCAAGCACACCTTTGTCCGGCATTCCGGATGGAAGAATAAGAATCTGACGAAGCCAGTCTATGAGTTTTCCTGTCTCTTGAGTTTTGTTGCCGTCGCCCAGACCTGCAAGGTTTATGAGTTTTACGTTATGCTGTTCTTTTTTGAGCCAGTCGCCGTTTTTGTAATCAGCCCTTTGTGCTGGAGAAATTTTATCATTATCAAATTTGAATTCTCCTTTTTCTTCATCAAAAACGCGATTCTGTTTCCATTTTATTTCCAGCCCGTAGAGAATCTCTGCGTGCGAGAGCTCTTCAATTGCTTTTATGTAAGGAAAAGGAAGGTATCCGTTTTCTTCAATGAGGTTTTTAAGATATTCTTTCCGTTCATCCGAAATTGAATCATAGCTGTACAAATCTTTTAATTTTTTATAAGCCGTGTTAATCTCTTTGTCCAGGTTTTCAACGTTTTGTGACCCGAATTTTTTGAGAAAAGAAAACATAATACACCTCATATTTATATAAACTCTGGGCTAATAATATCATAAATCGCGTATACAATAAATAACCCGTACAGATAATGCTGTGATTCAGCTATTTTTCACTTATAATTAATTTATGAAAAATAAAGATATAAAAATTGCATTGATAAACCACGGCTGTGCCAAAAACCTTGTAGACTCCGAATTAATGCTCGGAATCCTGGCTCAAGATGGATTTAACATCACACTAAACGACAAGGAAGCTGATGTTGTAATAATAAATACCTGCTCATTTATCCACGATGCGGAAAAAGAGTCTGTACATTCAATAATAGAAATGGTTAATGAAGGCAAAAAAATTATAATCACCGGCTGCCTCCCCCAAAAACACAAACACGAGCTTAAAAAAGCCGTGCCGGAAGCCGTTGCAATGCTGGGTACTTCAGATATTGCCAAAATAGCTGATGTAATAAAAAAAGTAATCAACGAAAAACAGGAATATGTTTGCGAAATATCACAAAACCCTGTTTTTGTTTATCCGGAACACGCTCAAAGACAGCAGATTACAGTAGGCTCCAGCTCTTATATAAAAATAGCAGACGGATGCAACTATCAATGCGGCTATTGTGTAATCCCGCAGCTAAGAGGCCCTTACCGCTCAAGACCCATTGAAAATATTGTTCAAGAAGCAAAAGAACTGGGCAAAAAAGGAGTGTCGGAAATTGTCCTGATTGCACAGGACACAACAGGTTACGGTATTGATTTATACAAAAAGCCTTCTCTGGCAAAGCTTTTAAAAGAATTAAACAAAATTGAAGAAATCAACTGGATACGTGTAATGTACACATATCCTTCGATGTTTGATGACAAATTGATTGATGCATTTGCAAATTGCGACAAGGTTGTAAAATACGTCGATATACCGCTTCAACACTCTCACCCTGATATGCTAAAAGCAATGAGGCGACCTGTTATTGATTACAGAGGTTTTATCAATAAATTGAGAGAAAAAATAAAAGATGTCGCAATCAGAACAACATTTATTGTAGGCTATCCTGGCGAAACCCAGGAAATGTTTGACGATTTGTATGAATTTACAAAATGGGCAAAATTTGACAAAATGGGCGCGTTTGAATTTTCCAGAGAAAAAAACACATATGCTTACTCTCTGCAGGAACAAATTCCATCACGTGTAAAAAAACAGCGTAAAAACAAATTGATGAAACTACAACAAAAAATCTCCAGAGAAGTGAACGAAAGCTTTGAAGGAAGAGAAATTCCCTGCATAATCGAATCTGTAACCTCTGAAGGTGTAGTAATTGCACGCTCTTACAGAGATGCACCGGAAGTAGACGGCCTTGTTTATGTAGAAGCGCAAGAGCTTCTTGTGCCTGGCGACATCGAAACTGTAAAAATTACAGGATGTGATGATTACGATTTATTCGGCGTAGTGGTTTAGCCAAGGATATTTCTTGAGCCTGTTTTTAACTCATCATTATCAAACATGCCCGTTTTTGGAGCGGCCAGTGATGAGAGCAGAGTTTCTTCTTCTGCTGCGCTTCGCAAGCCCAGTCCATCGCGGATATCCAGCTTTTCTTTCTGTTCACCCTGTTTTTTTATCTTTTCTATTTGCTGCTGTATCAGCCCCTGCTTTGCTTTGAGTGCTGATATTTGTGAATCCAAATTTGTATCATAGCCTTCCAGCACGTATTGCCAGAATTTCAATTTCTCAATAGCAGAGTTTGTATTTTTCAATGAATGTATATCCGTTGAAATTTTTGTATCAACTCCGGCTATCAGGCCTTGCAGTATTTCAGAATTCTCGGCCTTTTGTTTTGCTTTTAGCTCATCCTTCCATTGCGCCATTCGTTTGTTGTAATCTTCAATGCTTTCTGTGGCAGCTCTCACAGGCATTGCGTTTTGCATTGCCAGAAGCCGCATCGCGTTAGAAGACGGCGCATTAGGATTTGTGAAAAAATTTACACCTTGTGTCATTTCCTCTAATTCCCCAAATTAATTATAATTTTCCCTTTATATATATAAAAACAACTTGTACAAAATAATTGCCCCCCGATTTGTATTAGTCCTGTTTAAACTTTACAATTCTACAAAGTAGCATGACAAAAAATTAAGGGTGAGATAAAATTGGTTTATTAAAGATTTTTGAGATTAAAGAGGATTGGGACAATTAACGAGAATTTTTCAAATTTGAATACTTCTAACGAGGAAAAAATAACTACTCCTTTGACAAAAATGAGCTCACTCTCTGATGAAAAAGACAAATTCAGCTCCTTGAGTACATCCTCAATGCTTGCTCGTGCAGGAGTCCCTATGTCTCACATACTGGCTGCCGACAATTATATGTTTATCAAAAAAATATACGGCACACCGGTTGTAAAAAGCAGAATTACAAACAAAGAAAAAGCTCTTTTAGGAAAATACGACTTCAACCAGCTTGAATACACAACAATTAAGCAAATAAACGAAGAACTTGAGCTTTTGAAAAAATGGTCAATGTCGCTTGATGAAAACCTCAAAAGTGATGCTGATAAAATCATTGAAATAAGAGCAAAAGAACTGCGCTATCTTGCTGCTTGCAGATATACTCTTATCACAAACGAAATTTACAACGGATATATGGCACTTGAAAAATATTTTGAAGATATTTCAAAATATTCTTTATAAGTATTAAAATTTGTAAAACAAAATCGTTAAAGTAACAAAAAATTTCATTTTAAGGGTTTATTACAACATAAACTTAATGGTGTGTGTTATGTCTAAAATATTATTTTTAATATCTCCCACAATAAATTCTTTTACGGACAAAGACAAAGGTTCAAAAGCCAACAGAACAGCCTGCGCATACAGCCATTTAAAAAATTCTGTTTCATCAAATATTGAAATTGCCGCAGCAGCAGGTATCACAGCAGCAGTTGGCCATTATAAACCTGTGTTAAAACTTGAAACACCACCCAAAATAAACTGGAAAAGCCCTAAAGAAGCTGCAAAAAACCTTATAAAAGACTTTAAAGCAGCACCAAGATATTTGAGAATAGCAGCTTTTGCCGCTATTGCGTTGAGCCTTATCAACAGAACTTATAAAAAAATTGAAATAGAGCACAAATACGAAGACAGAGCTATTTTGGAAGAAACGAAAAAAGAAAGAGAAGAAAAGCTCAATTCAAAATAAATTTACAAATTTTTAAACCATCTTCAAAAACAAACTGTTGATGTAAAATAAAAATATGGAAAATTTAACGCTTGAACAAAAAGTTTATCAAATGTTTATTCTGGGTTATGAAGGGGAAAATCCGCATGCAAATCCGGAATTTATTAATGCACTGAAATCAGGGCTTGGCGGTGTAATATTTTTTACACAGAATATTTGTGACAAAGAAAGATTCAAAGCTGCAGTGCATATGATTAAGGAAGATGCATTATTTGCGCCATTTTTGAGTATTGATCAGGAGGGCGGCAGAGTGGAGAGAACGCTCAATCTTTACGGCGGACCACACTACCTGAGCGCAAGAAATGCTGCAAAACAGGGCGAAAAAACCGTTGAACAACAGGTACAGTGGATTTCACAGGAGCTGACTTATCTGGGACTGAATATGAACTTTGCGCCCGTGCTTGATGTTGACACAAATTCCAATAACCCGATAATCGCAGACAGAGCTTATTCAAACGACCCTGATGAAGTTATAAAATTCGGTTCAATTGCAGCAAGGACTTATACAAAAAACGGGATAATCCCTGTAGGCAAGCATTTCCCGGGCCATGGAGAAACAAGCACCGACTCTCATAAAGAAATGCCGGAAGTAAACCTTAGCATTGAAGAGATGGAAAACGTTCACATAAAACCTTTTAAACAGCTATTAAATGAACTTCCTGCAATTATGGTTGCTCACGTACATTACAGCGCATTTAACAAAGAAAAAATTCCGGCTTCAATTTCGCCGGAAGTAATTGACGGCTATTTAAGAAATACGCTTAAATACAAAGGCATAGTGATTTCCGATGACATGGTAATGGGAGGAATAAGAAGATTCACGCCGTTTGAAGCCTGCAAGCGTGCTATTAATGCCGGTGTTAATATGTTTATATACAGAAACACTGATGAATCAGTTATTGAACTTATTGCAAAGCTCATAGAAGCTGTCAAAAATGGAGAAATTCCCGAAGAAAAGATTGACAAAAGCTTTGAATACATAAAAACATTAAAAAATGTTGCTAAACTTTAACGTAAGGGTGCACACCCCCTTGATATATGAATATGTTTTGATTAAGATTTATTTATTGTCACAAAAATATGTTTATAATCAGAAATAAAGGAATAAAACAATGAATCCGATAGTTGAAGCATTAGGAAAAAAACACATTGAAAATAACAATCTCCCTGAATTAAACCCCGGAGATACTGTTAAAGTTTTCGTAAGAATTATCGAAGGCAACAAAGAAAGAACTCAGGCTTTCGAAGGTATTATTATTAAAAAGAGAGGTTCAGGCGTAGGCAAAACCATCACTGTAAGAAAAACTTTCCAGGGTGTTGGTGTTGAAAGAGTATTCCCTGTTTACTCTCCACGTTTAGAAAAAATCCAGGTTGTTAGACGCGGTGACGTTAGAAGAGCTAAACTCTACTACCTCAGAGAACGTTCCGGTAAAGCAACAAGAATTAAAGAAAAAATTGAAAAGCGTTAATCAACGCTTTGAAGCAAAAAATCATAATAAGCGGCAATTGAATTGCCGCTTTATTTATATAAAGGAGTCTATGTATGGCACATATCCACTGGTACCCCGGACATATTGCAAAAGCAGAGAAAAAGTTGAAAGAACTCATCAACCTTGTAGATGTGGTTATTGAAGTACTTGATGCACGCATCCCTGACAGCTCTATTTATCCTGATATAAAAAAACTTCTGGGAGAAAAACCCCGACTCATTGTACTGAACAAAGCCGACCTTGCAGATGAAAATGCGCTCAAACAATGGATAAAACATTATCAAGAAACTTCAGGTTTTCCGGTTATTGCTTCTTGTGCGTCTAAAAACAATGATATTTCAACTATCGTAAACAAAGTTATAGAGCTTGCAAAACCGCGCATAGACAAGCTGGTTGCCAAAGGACTTTTACCCCGTCCCGCACGAGTAGTGGTTGTGGGAATGCCTAACGTAGGTAAATCGAGTATTATAAATAAACTTATAAAAAAAGGTAAGACAAAAGTCGGTGCAAAAGCCGGTGTTACACGACAGCAGCAGTGGGTGAGAGTAAACCCCAAAATAGATTTGCTTGACACACCTGGGATAATCCCGTTAAAACAGGAAGACCAGATTAAAGCAGGAAAACTGGCAATGGTCAATTCTGTCAGCGAAAACGCATATGAAAACGAAGAAGTGGCAGCAGAGCTTCTAGAAATACTTGCGCAAAAATACCCGATAAAGGTTAAAGAATACTACAATTTGGACAATGAAATTACGCTTGAAAATATAGCCAAAAGCCGCAACTGGATTGTCAAAAACAGTGAACCTGACATAACAAGAACCGCTGTTATGGTGCTTACGGATTTTCGTGCAGGACGTATAGGAAGATTTATTCTGGATGACAACATTGATAAAACAGAGCAATAAAATACAAGAGCTTTTTTCTTTTGATGATGCAAACAAAAAAGAAAACGACTTTGATTTTATTATAGGAACAGACGAAGCCGGAAGAGGTCCGGGGGCTGGGCCTGTTTTTGCAGCAGCTGTGTGTTTCAAAGAGCACAACAATGATTTGTACAATGAACTTTCTATATTAAATGATTCAAAAAAATTGTCAGAAAAAAACAGAGAAGAACTCTACGACATCATAAAAAAACATTCAATTTATTTTATACAGGCCGGAAGTGTAGAAGATATAGAAAAAAACAATATTTTAAATACCTCCCTAAACTGTATGAAATTGTCATGCGAGCAGGTTCAAAAGCAGCTTGGCAAAGCAAAAACGCTTACCCTTGTTGATGGAAACAAGCTCATAAAAAAATATGCAATGGCGCAAAAAACGGTTGTAAAAGGAGATGCTAAATCAGCATCAATAGCTGCTGCGAGCATTTTAGCCAAAGTCAGCAGAGACAGATTTATGGATGAGCTTGCACAAAAATTTCCGCAATACGGCTGGGAGCAAAACAAGGGCTATCTTACAGCAAAACATGTGGATGCAATTAAACAATACGGCCCCACAAAATGGCACAGGGCAAAGTTTTTGAGAAACATACTCGAAGACAAAACGCAACAGCTTGGGTTGTTTTAAATTTAGACCATATGGTTAGTGTAAAACACATGCATTTAATATAGAATATCATTAGGGCAGGAGTATAAACTTTTAGAAGAAAGATTATGAAAAAGACTTTAATTTTATTGTTGATAGGTATGATTGTATTTTCCATGGCATCTATGGACTCGCTTGCTGCAAAAAAATCAAAAAAATCTGCAGGTTCCATAACACAGGAAGACATGACTTCAATGTCAGAAACAATTGATAGATTAACAAGAAAAGTTTATGCAAACTCTCTTTTTTCACCGGCTGACAACGCAAGTATGATTGAAATAAAAATCAAACTCGATAACCAGATGCTGATTGCGCCCGATATTACACTTGCACCATTATATTACAAAGCAGCCAACCTTTATAAAGCAAGAGAATACAAACAAGAAGCAATTGATTGCTATCAAACTATTTTAGAAAATTTCCCTGATACAGCCCTTGCCCCCAAAGCAAAACAGGCACTAACAGCTATGGGTATTGCAGTAGTAGAGCCTAATGAAAAAGAAGGCGAGACAACCGGGCAGGCTGCCAATGCACCGGAAGAACAAACCACAGCTACAGAACAACCCGCACAACCGGCTGAAGATACGCAAGCATCTGCTCAATAAAGATTTGTAATTTTAATGATTTGTTTAAACTATACATTGGCTAGCTTTTTTGTGTGATTAAAATGCTACATTTTGCGCTTAGAATATGTCTGCATACATAATATGGAGACAGGATATGCCGCATTTTGAAAATTCATGCAACGTAACGCATTGTGACAGAAAACTCACTAAAGAAGAATTAATCCGTGGTATCAGATTCAATATTGCCGCGGAATATGAAGCGATTCAACTTTATGAACAAATCAAAGAATCAACAGATAACGAGCTTGTACACACAGTTTTAACAGACATTGTTAATGAAGAAAGAGAACATGCCGGTGAATTATTTAAACTGTTGATTACACTGGACCCCGAAGAAGCCAAATATTACGGCGAAGGGGCTCACGAAGTTGAAGACATGATGGACGGAAAAAAGAAACCGCGTTAATAAGGAGAAATATATGAGTCAGGTTGAAAAAACAAAAGAAAATCTACAAGCATGCAACTGCTTAAAATGCCCTTCTTACACAACATCTTGCAAAATTAAAGAAATGCCGCACAACATGATTGACATGTTAAAAGGCATAGAAAATGTTGAAGGACTGGAAAATTTATTCTGTGCTTATACAAAAAGCCGCTGTATTGACGAAGATAAAGGCTGTTTGTGCAATGTATGCACAGTACACGACAAATATGACCTTGAAGACGGCCACTATTGTATAACAGACGGAGGTTATTAAAAATATACGCAAAAAGGACGATATATCGTCCTTTTTGCGGGTTTATATTGCAAGCCCCTCTAAAAACCTATATAATAAAGAACATAGGAGGCATCTGATGGAATTATTTCATATTTTTTTTCAGTTATGGCAAATATGGTGTATAGCAGGCGTCATATTTTTTATAATTGAAATGTTTACCCCCGTTATGTTCTTTTTAAACCTTGGTTTTGCTTGTTTTATTGCAGCTATTGGTGCACAAATGGGCATAGAACCGATATATCAAGTTTTGGTATTTGGTTTATTCAGTGCAATTTTCCTCATATGGCTGCGTCCATTCCTTTTAAAAAAGAAAAACGGCAGCGATAAACCCGAAACCGTCGAAATGTATATAGGCAAAACAGCAAATGTGCTGGAAACTGTTACTGAAAATAACGGTCGTATTGCTATTTTTGGCGAAGAATGGCAGGCAAAATCCCTTAACGGAGAAACAATAGAAAAAGGCGCGCAGGCAAAAATAGTCAAAAATGACAGTATCATCATGTATGTTGTGCCTATAGAATAGGATTTTATGATTTCATCTTTAATTGTCTCACTCACAGCACTTTTAGCATTTATTGCCATTGGCTACAAATGCTTAATTATCGTAGACAAAAATGAACAGGCTGTGGTGGAGCGGCTTGCTAAATTCGACAGGGTCATAGGCGAAGGTGTGCATCTTATTATACCTTTTATTGAAAAGGTACACGGAATTGAAGACCCTTACAACCATAAAAAGTTTTTAAATAACGGAAAAATCAGCCTTGAGCCTGATGTAATAAGTTTTCCCAAAGATGACAGAGAATTCTTTGGCAAAGACAAGGCTAGAATGAAACTCAAAGCTGATATTGTTTACAAAATTACAGACCCTTATAAAGCAGTTTATGAAGCGGCATACCTTTTTGATGCTCTTAACCAGTTGTTTGCAGGAATTTTGCAAAAACGACTCATTGATGCTGATGAAGGCACTAATTCAGCAGAATGTCTTAGAGACCTAACCCGCAGTATCATTGATATTGCAAACGAATATGCACAAAACTGGGGAATAAAAATTTTGGAGTTTAATTTGAAACAAATCACAGATGGAAACGGAATAAGACACAACTATTAGAATACAAAAAAGGAGAAAAAGATGGGCTTTTTATTATTGGTATTATTGATTCTTGTAATCGCATACTTCTCAGCGGGTATCAAAATTATCCAGCAGGAAGAGGCAATGATTATAGAAAAACTGGGGGCTTTTGAAAAAGTACTCTACGCAGGATTTCACATTATTATTCCATTTTTTGAATACCCCAGAAAAATTCAATGGAAAACTTCTCAAAGAGGACCTGATGGCAGAACATATTCTTTTTATACAGAAAAAACAGCCATTGACCTTCGTGAATCTGTCATGGATATCCCCCGTCAAAATGTAATTACAAAAGACAACGTGTCTATTTCTATAAATGCATTGATTTATTTTCAAATTATGGACGCAAAAAGTGCGGTTTATCGTATCCAAAACCTTCCCGAGGCTATTGAAAAACTGACACTCACAACTATGAGAAACGTTATCGGTGATATGGTGCTGGACGAAACGTTGTCGTCACGTGACACTATCAACGCAAAATTGAGAGAAACTCTTGATGAAGCATCAAACAAATGGGGTGTAAAAGTTAACCGTATTGAGCTTCAGGAAATCACTCCTCCTGCAGATGTTCAGGCATCTATGGAAAAACAGGTTAAAGCAGAAAGAGAAAAACGTGCTGCTATATACGAAGCAGAAGGTTTAAAACAGGCAGCTATTCTTAAAGCAGAAGGTGAAAAAACAGCTGCAATAAATAAAGCTGAAGGCCAAAAACAATCAGCCATCCTTGAAGCAGAAGGTGAAAAAGAAGCAGCAAGACTGGTTGCAGAAGGTCAGGCAGCCGCACGTGTAAAACAGGCAGAAGCTGAAGCAACAGCAATTAACAAAACAATAGAAGCTATTCAAGACCACGGGCAGCCGGATAAATACCTCATTGCAGTAAGATATCTTGATACACTTAAACAAATGGTTGAAGGTGAAAATAACAAAGTTGTTTACATGCCCTATGAGGCAACAGGTATCTTAAGCTCTGTTGATGGTATAAAACAGATGCTGGATGGTACTAAAGTGCAGTAAATATATCAAATACAATAAAAAGCCGCTTTGAAATAAAGCGGCTTTTTTGTTTTTACATACTGAATTCTTTTATATAAGCCTCAAGCTCCATGCAGCGTTCGAGAACTTCGTCATAAAGGTTATTAAGATAAAATTCAACCTGTCTTTTGTCTTTAAGCTCTGTACTTTTTAGAAAAAAGCTTGTCTGAAGGTGGGAAAAGAAATAATCCTTAAACCTCACCGCGTTATCATATATTGCTATATCAATATATCTTTTGGCATCACAAAGATAAATAAACATGTCGCAAATATATGATTTGGCATCACAAATTTTATTGTTTTTTACTGCATTTTTGATTTTAATCAAATGATCAAGCATAACTGTGTATTGAGGCAGCAGAGATTTCTTTTTTTGCAGAAGAGTTTTTTTAAAATACTCCATTGTTGTATCATATCCGAGCATAATCAGTTTTTCTCGTTCTGATTGCGGAAGAGTAAATTGCACGGGCAGAATATGGTCTGTATCTATTTTTACATAATCAAACTTATCTTTGGGTTGATATGTTTGCATTATGTAATCTGTAGCAAAGTTTGATAACGTGGCAAATACCGCATTTAGATATTCAACAGAATTTTTTACGTTGGGCCAGCACTTTGCACCCTCCAATCTAAATTCAATAATACGCGAATCTCTCGGACAAAGAATTTCATTAACACGCCACATGGGCCAGCTTTTCATCATATCTCCGTCTATCAAAACATTTTGGTCATATTCAAAGGGTTCTAAAAGGCCGGGCAAAGAAGTTGATATTCTGACAGCCTGTGCCACTTCAAAATCGGGTGTTGTATATTTAGAGAAAATATGTGGATTGCAGCCGTTTATATTTGTCGTTATTACAAAAAAATCCTTTTTTATATCTTTAAAAGTAACAGGAGGATTTTTGTCTTTTTGATATTTGTCACCGTAATATTTTTTTTCGATGCCTGTTCTGATCCAGTTGAGAAAATGTTCGCCTTTGCTTATTGCAAATTTTTTGGTCAAATCAAGTCTCACGTCTCTAAAAAGGTCAAAATTCACCTCATTAAAAAGCTCACGAAACTCCTCACATGTATAATCAAGAGAAGCAAATGCCGCAAAAACAGCGCCTACAGAAGAGCCGGCAAAAGCTTTAATCGTAACACCAAGCTCTTGCATTGCCTGCATTGCACCAAGATAAGCAAGCCCGCGAATTGCGCCGCCGCCAAAAATGCAAAAATATTCTTTAGAACCGATTTCGCTCAAGTTAAACTCCTTTAAACGCACCTGTAAAAATTTAGGCCTAGTCTTATTAAATCATAAAACAAGAAGTAAAAATACAAAATCACCTAAATATGGGTCTATTGGGGGAGATTGGATGAATCCTGTGCCTTTTTCAGCCTGTATTTAATTTGACAATGAGAAAGATTCATTTCACCCGCAACTGTTTTCAATGAAGAGTCTTTTACCCTACTGGCAATAGATTTATTATATTCGTTTCGCAGCTGCATAATCTCTTGTTTGAGTTCGTGTTTGTCTACAAACCTTGCAATGCTTGCCCTGTCAATGCGCAGTTCTTTTGCAATAGCAGACAGACTGAGGCCTTGCTTTGAGCGTTCAAGAATAGTTTTCTTTTGATACTCTGATATAAGATTTTTAAGTTTATATTCCTTCATGTACATATAAATGGTACAAACAGCCATATCAAGTTTTTGGGCAATTTCTTTAGGGTACATTCCGGAAGAAAGCATTTGTTTAATCATTTCAACTTTTTTATCTTTTTTTACAACCTCAAAAACACCAAGATTATATTTCATTCTTTTTACTGTATGCTCTTTTATACCGAGCAATTCTGCAATTTGTGCTTTATTATAATTTTTTTTAAACAGGTCCTGCAGCATTTTGTGGCGGGTTTCTTTAAAAGATTTGTTTGTTCTTTCTGCAATCCAGGAGATTATTTTCTTTTGATCAATTCCGGTTGCTTGTGCCATTTCAAAAAGGTCTGCATTTTTAGCCAGCATTTTTGGCAAAGTAGAGTTAAGAATATGCATACTCTTCTGGTTATTTAACCTATTTTGTTTATTCACGGTCATTATATTAAATTCTTCCATAGCTTTGTATAAGGCATTTAGCCTTATATTTAAAAATTCAGCTATGCTTTTGACGCTCATACCCTGTTTTATACAGGTTTCTATCTGAGTTTTAGTGATATCAGATACATTTTTTGGTATTGCTGCTTTAAAGGATTGTGTATTTTTTTGTTTTTTAAAAGACGATGTGGTATTAAAATAACTGTTAAAAAATATTTGCATAACGTTCACCTGGTAGTATAAAAAAATAAACAAAAATTTTTTTGCTATTTTATTATAAAAAAAAGAGACAGTTTTTGCTGTCTCGTATATTGTTGAGTATCGTCTATTTATTTCTCTCTCTTGTAGTTACACTTCTTAAACTGTTTATCTTACATGGCTGCGTGGCCTGACATTTGTGCTTTTCTCAGGTTGTCTTTCAGGCCTTTTGCAAGGTCTGTTCTGCCATTTTTTTCATATATTTTTGTAATTGATTCCAAAAATTTCATACTATCCAAATCAGAAGGTTCCATTGCCGCTTTTGACTTTGCAGAAGGAATTGTTTTGGAAGCAACAGGGCTTGTCATAGCCGGTCTGTTTGATTTTATAGGAACATTCATATTTAATGATACCGGTCTGTTTGATGTAGTTTGTCTTTTTACAGGAGCTGCGCTTTGCAAGGGTTTTCTTCTTGCAATACCGGAAACACCATTTGAGGTTGTGTTAGACATATAAGGATTTTTTTGGCTTTGTTGGTAAGCTCTCATTCCATAGCCTGTTTTCAATGCATTGGAATTTAAAGAAGCTGCTCTGCCTGCACCAAGATTCATGTTAGATGTCATTTCGCGGTTCAAGCCAATTTCACGCTGCATTTGAGGGCTTTTGTTAGAAAGAATACCTGTAAGAGATTGAGGTCTTTGCTCAGGTGCAGATTTTCTTCTCGGTTTAAGCATAAATGCTGCAATAACAAGGATTACTCCAAAAACAGTTGCAAAATTGATATCGCCTGACTCAACTTTATGTATTGCCTTTTTGGCATATTTTTTTGCTGTCACAAGCATACTTCTTGTAACATGCATTTTTGTTAATACTTCATTCAATTGCGGGTTAGATGTTTGCGAATCTTCAGAATCTTGTGCAAAAGCTTCCGGATTATAAACAGGTGTATAGCTAGACACAGGGCCGCTTAACTGAATGGATTGGCTGCTTTTATTTTGGTTGAGTGCAGGTATAATATTTTTTGCAGATTCAAAAGAAACTCTGCTGTTTGAAATACCTTCACCTTTGAAAACTATTTTGATATCGCCTTTTGATGCCGGTGAAATTGTAACATTATCGATGTTTTCGGCGTTATTGTACACAGTGTTGAGGTCGGGAGAAACTTCTACATCTTTTAGCTCAATTGTCATCTTATTATCAGATGAAATGATTTTTTTCATTTGTGCTGCTTCATCAGTTTTTAAAACAATACCGTAGCCTGTGTCTTGAGCGCTAATTTCAACCTCAGACAAAGTATTGGCCATAACAGATGACATACCCAAAATAACGGTAAATGCCGCCAAAGATAATTTTGTACTAAACTTTACGATACTTCTCATTACTACTCTATACTCCCCAAGAGTTACTCAACTTTTATAGTTAAATCATACTTTTTGCACATGACAAAAACATCAATCACGGGGTTAAAGGTTTTTTAAAAATATATTGACCATCTGGTCAATATATTTGCTGGTACAACAAAAAAACGGTTCCAATTGAATGATTGAAACCGTTTTTTGTATAAGTTTGAATAAGATTCTTCGAATTAACGTTTTGAGAATTGGAATCTTTTTCTTGCTCTTTTTCTACCGTATTTTTTACGTTCTTTAACGCGAGCGTCTCTTGTTAACAAGCCTTCTGCTTTAAGAACAGATCTTAATTCAGGGTTGTACTGTAACAATGCTCTTGAAATACCGTGTCTGATAGCACCTGCTTGAGAACAGATACCGCCGCCAACAGCTTTAACTTTAACGTCAAAGTTTTCCATGTTTTCTGTCAATGCTAAAGGTTTGTAAACAAGAATTTTCATAGCCGGTCTGTTACCAAGATATGCATCCATAGTTTTACCGTTAATGAATACTCTGCCTTTACCTTTAACCAGTTTTACAACTGCAATAGAGGTCTTTCTTCTGCCTGTTGCTTTGAATTCTTTAGTATCAGCCATTATTTAACCTCCATTTCATAAACTACAGGTTTTTGAGCTTCGTGCGGATGTTCAGCACCTGCATAAACTTTAAGTTTAGTGAACTGTTGTGCACCCAATGTATTGTGAGGAAGCATACCTTTAACAGCTTTTTCAATAGCTTTTGTAGGGTCTTTTGCCATCAAATCTTTGAAAGAAATTGATTTTAATCCGCCCGGATACATTGTGTGGTGGTAGTAAATTTTATCTGTTTCTTTGTTGCCTGTAACCTGAATTTTGTCAGCGTTGATAACGATAACAAAATCACCTGTATCAACGTTAGGTGTGTATTCAGGTTTTAATTTGCCTCTGAGTAAGTTAGCGCAAACAGTAGCCAATCTGCCCAAAGTTTTACCTTCGGCGTCGATTACATACCATTTTCTTTCAACTTCAAGAGGTTTTGCTGAATATGTTTTCATCTTTCAGTTTTCCTTTTATTTTTCTTTTGTTTACTTAACTAAGTTATATTGTTCATATCCCACTTCAATCAGTGTCAACCCGTCAGGGCTGATTGTGGGACCCGCTTTTGTTCTGTCTTTAGCTTCGAGCACTTGTTTCATAAATTCGGGTTCAAATTTATTGTGCTCAATCATAAGCAAAGTACCGACAATTGTTCTGACCATATTATACAAAAACCTGTTGCCTGCAATTTCAAAAGTAATAATATCACCTTCTTTTTTGCATTCAGCTTTGTATACAATACAATCTTTTGCGGGGTTGGCCGTTCTCATTGATTTAAACGAAGTAAAATCATGTTCTCCGATTAAATATGATAGGCTCTTATTCATCCTCTCAATGTTTAAGGGTTCCCTAACAAGGAGAGAATGTTTATCCCAAGCGCTTCTGTGTTGTCTGTTGACAATTTTGTACTGATACACTCTGTATTTTGCACTCAACTGTGCATGAAACTTTTCATCAACTTCTTGAATTGATTTAACGCTTATATCATTAGGTAAGATTCCGTTTATCGAGTTTAAAAACCTTGAAGCAACAATGGGTTTTGAACTTTCAAAATGGACAACCTGACCCTTTGAATGCACACCTGCATCAGTCCTGCCTGAGAAGATTGTCTTGATTATTTGTTTTTGGCTGCCTTCTTCGTTGAAGGCGTCCGCCACTTTCAATGTGCTAAGGGCTTTGTTAAGTTCAGACTGAATCGTTACCTTATCAGGCTGAACTTGTGAGCCCGAATAATTTGTTCCGATATATTCAACTATAATTGAATACTTCGGCATCACACCCTCGATTAAACGAGTTGAATCAATGCCATTTCAGCAGCATCGCCGCGTCTTGGAGGCATTCTGTAGATTCTTGTGTAACCGCCGTTTCTGTTAGCGTATTTTTTAGCAGTTTGCGCAAACAATTTTCTCAAAATTGTTTGAGCAACAGCTTTTTGTTCTTTATCAGCTTTTTCTACACCTTCAAGAACTTCGCCTGTTTCAAAATTCATAAATTTGCCAGTTTCTTTGTCAAAGATGAATTTTGCAGCCAATCTTCTTGAGTGAAGAGTACCTTGTTTTGCAAGAGTGATAATGTTTTCTGCATAAGGTTTAAGAGCTTTTGCTCTTGCCATAGTAGTTTTAATTTCACCGTGCAAAATAAGTTCAGTCGCTAAAGAACGCAACAAGGCATTTCTCTGGTCTTGTGCTTTTCCTAAGTGATGTTTTTTAGACTGGTGTCTCATTTTTATTTATCCTTTTTCTTAATTATTTCTGTTCTTAAATACAGACTATACAAGCTCGTCCATATCTACACCTTCAGGGTTAGGCATAAGGTCTAAACCAAATTGGTGTAATTTTTCGATAACTTCGTCAGATGATTTTTTACCGAAGTTTTTGATGTTCAACAAATCATGTTCTGATTTTTTCAGTAATTCAGCCATGTTGTTGATGCTTGCTCTTTTCAAGCAGTTGTATGCTCTTACAGACAATTCCAAATCTTCGATTGAAATTGTAGGAGCACTTGTATCAGCAACAACTTCTTCTTCAATCACGGCTGCAACCTGAGGCATAGAAACAACAGGAGTACCTGTGATTGCCGCAATTTGCATAAAGTGTTCGATTAAGATGTTAGCTGCTTGAGACAATGCAACGTTTACATCGATAGAACCATTTGACCAGATTTCGAGGTTAAGTTTGTCGAAGTCTGTAACATCGCCTACACGAGTGTTTTCTACATTGTAGCTAACACGTTTGATAGGCATGAATGTTGCGTCAATAGGTAACATATCGATAGGCATTGCACCGTTATTGTTTTTCAATACATCGTGAGCAATGTAACCTTTGCCTGTTTCTACCACGATATCAGCGTGGATAGAACCGCCTTCAGCAACTGTACAAATCAACCAGTCAGGGTTAACAATTTTAACGCCTGCAGGAAGTTGAATGTCAGAAGCCAAAACAGGGCCCGGTTTGTCAATGTCTAATCTTAACTGTTGAGGTTCTTTTGAATCAGTTTTTACAACCATACCTTTAAGATTCAACATTATATCAATAACGTCTTCAACAATACCCGGGATAGCTGTGTATTCGTGAGTAATACCTTCGATTCTAACTGCTGTAACAGCTGCACCTTCCAATGAAGAAAGCAATACACGTCTTAATGCGTTTCCGATTGTATTACCAAAGCCTCTTTCTAACGGTTCAATAGAAAATTTTCCGTATTGTGATCCGTCAGAACCGGTTGTTGTTGTTACGTTTTTAATTTTTAATTCCATCTGTTTTTCTCCTAATTGTAGTTATTCGGACTTATGTGGATTATTTTGAGTAGTACTCAATAACGAGTTGTTCTTTGAATTCAGGATCAAGCTCTTCTCTTTCAGGAATTCTATCGAACACGATTTTTTGAGCGTTAGCATCAACTGTCATCCATGCTGGAGCAGCTACATCTAACGGTTCCATAACAGCTTTAACGAAGTCTGAGCTTTTTGCTCTTACTGTGATTTCGTCGCCTGCTTTAACTAGGTATGATGGAATGTCAACTTTTTTGCCGTTAACAAGCACGTGGCCGTGGTTAACGATTTGTCTGGATTGTTTTCTTGTTGTTGCAAAACCTGCTCTGAACACAACGTTATCAAGTCTTGATTCTAACAATTGTAAAAGAACTGTACCTGTAACGCCTTTTGTTCTTGCAGCTTTGTTATAGTATTTTGCAAACTGTTTTTCGCTTACTAAGTATGTAAGTCTGATTTTTTGCTTTTCATTTAAGTGAAGAGCATAGTCAGAAAGTTTTTTTCTTGCAGCACCATGCTGACCTGAAGCAGTCTGTCTCAAAGAAGAAACCAACTTTCTGTTAGATAAATCCGTTACACCGAAGTTACGGAATAATTTATTTGAAGGTCCTGTATATTTAGCCAATTTTGACTCCTTTTTCTTTCTTTTTCTTAACTATTTTTACGTCATCCTGATTTTTATCAGGCTCTCTTTGTCCGTATTTTACGGGGATTCCGAAATACATTCCGGAATGACGGGAAGGTCAGAGATTAAACTCTTCTCTTCTTAGGAGGACGGCATCCGTTGTGCGGAATAGGTGTTACGTCCTTGATTAACGTGATCTCCAAACCAGCAGCCTGAATAGCTCTGATAGCTGTTTCACGGCCTGAACCGGGTCCTTTGATGTATACTTCTACTTTTTTCATTCCTTGGTCAACTGATTTTTTAGCTACTTGAGCTGCTGCAGATTGAGCTGCGAACGGAGTGCCTTTTCTAGCACCTTTAAAACCACAGCCGCCTGCTGATGCCCATGCAATAGCATTACCTTGAGTATCGCAAGAAGTTACGATTGTATTGTTAAATGTTGATTGAATGTGAACAACACCCTGCAATACATTCTTTTTTTCTTTCTTTTTAGTTTTAATTGGTCTTGCCATTTTTATTTCCTTTAATTATTACTCTTGTGTACTTAAACTAACTCAATTTCTTATTTCTTTTTAGAAACAGGGCCTGTTTTTTTGCCTCTTCTTGTTCTTGCGTTAGTTTTTGTTCTTTGTCCTCTTGCAGGGAGTTTTCTTCTGTGACGCATACCTCTGTAAGAGTTGATTTCAGATAATCTCTTGATGTTAAGAGATTCTTCTCTTCTCAAATCACCTTCGATGTGGTAATTTGTGAGTTCGTTTCTTAATTTTTTGATATCGTCATCTGTCAAATCGTCTGTTCTTAAGTCTTGTGAAATTCCGCAAGCTTCTAAGATTTTAGCAGAACGAGTTGGTCCTATACCGTAGATATAGGTTAAAGCGATTATCATTCTTTTGTTACGGGGTAAATCAACCCCAGCCAATCTTGCCATTGTTTCTCCTTATGTTTTTCTGATTGATTACTAAATAGAATTAACCCTGTCTTTGTTTGTGTTTAGGGTTTTTACAAATAACTGTGATTCTGCCTCTTCTTCTGATGAATTTGCAGTCTTTGCACATTTTTTTAACTGATGCTCTTACTTTCATTTTGTTTTCCTTATCTAGTGTTTTTATTGTTTTTGCCGCGTACGTCCCGAGAGGCGGGAGCGTATTTATTTAAGTCTGTAAGTGATTCTTCCTCTGGTTAAATCATACGGAGTCATTTCAACTTTGACTTTGTCTCCGGGAAGAATTTTGATGAAATTCTTTCTTATTTTTCCTGAAATATGAGCAAGTATTTCGTGTCCGTTTTCGAGTTCAACTCTAAACATTGCATTCGGTAGTGATTCTAAAATCTTGCCTTCAAATTCGATTACGTCTTTTGCCATTTTACCTTCTTTTTAGATATTAATTACGGGCATAATTCGCCCTTGTATATTTATCTTACATGGTAAAAATCCACAAGCAAGCTTTTTTGATTGATTTTATTAAGATTTGAGCCCTTTTTAACAAAAGAGTAAATGATTGTTTATATAAAATAACAAAATGATTAATAGTAATGCAGTTGTTCAATAATGGCTTTTCGTGCGTGTTTTCAAGAATTTCATTAAGATTTATTAAATTTTTAATTATTCAAATATTAAAAAAACAACTAGATAAATAGGGGGTATCAAAATATCAAATTTACATTTCTTAACTTTTTGAAAAATTAAAGGCAATTTTTTAAGAGCAAAATACTTTATATAAGAGTAAGGGAAATCAAAACTTTAAGGAAGAAAATACAACAAGTCAAAGATTATAACTTACAACTTAAATCGATAATAAAAGTTTTATCCATATACTCTCTCTCTCTTAATATCCTCGTGTTTATTTAATGCTTGCAACGATTTTGTAAGCATTTTTTTTATTTATACAATAAATTATTTATTAAAAAAGAAGTTGTACAAAACTAATACAAGAGTGATTAATCCCACAAAATATGCAATTATTCCCCATGCTTCGTCTGTGCTGAACTGTGTCTTTTCAATAGATGCAGGCTTTGGCTCTGTAGATAATAAATAAGAAATACACATGCCAAGAGGATACACTGCGCATACAAATGCAGCTATCCAAACCACCAGCATAATGGGAACAAATAAAATTCCCAAAAGGAAAAGTTTTTGAATGGAAGCAAAAAGAATTATCCCACCGAATACAAATCCGCATGTCAAATACCCGAATTTTGCAAATTTTTTTACCAAAGAATTATCATATTTCTTTTCAGGGGCAGCACAGTAGAGATTTTCTGATTTGTCAGGTATCGACTTAGAAACAGGGTCACTAGAGCCAACAAGAGTTTTTATCAAAACATAAAGCCCGCAAATAAAAACCAGCGGCAGGCCTATAATAAACCCATAGACACCGGTTATAAGAAAATCATGCGATACTGTATAATCACGAACCACACAAAATAAAAAAATAATAAACACCGCAGAAAAAGCTGTTTTTTCAATTAAATTGAATTTCATAAAAAAAATTATATCATAAAAAAACATCCCTTTACAGGGATGTTTTTTTTATTCTTTCAAAAAGCTTTCATAATTTTTTGCCAGCAATTGCGTCTTAATCTGATTGATAAAGTCGAGTGCAACACCAACCATGATAATCAATGACGTAGCACCAATACCTTGCAAAGGCGTAATCCTTGTTATATAAGTAGCGCCTGAAGGAATCAATGCAACAATACCAAGGCTCAACGCACCAAGTAATGTTAATCTTGAAATAATCTTATCAAGAGCTTCTGCGGTTGGTTTTCCAGGTTTAATTCCAGGAATAGATGAACCGTATTTTTTCAGATTGTTGGCAATTTCTTTTGGCTGCATATTAGGCATAATTGATGCATAAAAGAAAGTTAAGAAAACAATCAACAAGAAATATAATAAATAATGTACCCAACCGGAAGGGCTCAATGTTGTAGAAAGCCAAGTGATTGCATCTTTCAATGCTCCGGCAGGCAGATTTGTCTGGCCAATAAGGCTTATTACTGTTGTTGGAAAGAGCAAAATAGCAATTGCAAAGATGATAGGCATTACACCGCCCGGATTCATCTTGAACGGAATATATGTATTTACTCCGCCGTAAATTTTATTGCCCACCTGACGTTTAGGGTTTACAATGAGAACTTTTCTTACAGCTTCTTGCATGATTACAATTAAAACCATTGTTGCAAAGAATATTGCCAGCAATGCAAGTAAACCAAGCTGCAAAGAAGAATCATTTGCAACAAGAGTTCCTGTCTGTTCGCAATAAGAGGGGAGTCTTGAAATGATACCGACAAAGATTAACAAAGAACCGCCGTTACCAATACCTCTTTCAGTCATCAATTCAGCAAGCCACATTACAAAAACCGAACCTGCTGTCAAAATAATTGCAGAACCGATGAAAAATACAATCGGAGACACACCGGGAAGAAGCGCGTTGCTTGTTTGATGCAAAAGATAAAGCAAGAATATTGTTGCCTGAAAGAACGCAATAAATACAGTAAAATATCTTGTATATTGAGATATTTTTCGTCTTCCGGCTTCGCCTTCTTCTTTTTGAAGCTGTTCAAGGTGAGGGATGATTACAGTCAACAGCTGCATGATAATTGAAGCTGTGATGTAAGGCCCGATACCAAGTGCCAGAATAGACACATTGGCAAGTGCACCACCAGAAAACAGGTCAATAAAACCTATAAGATTTCCCTGTCTTGCAAGGTTGGATATTACCTCGTTATTTACCCCGTACAAAGGAAGCGCTACACCAAGCCTAAAAATAACTATCATAGCAAAAGTAAATAACAGTTTTGCTTTTAAACCTGATGCCTGAAACATTGATACAACATCATCCATTGTAGGCGGTTTCATTCTTGCATTTTGCATTATAAGTCCTCTCCATTGATTTTTCCGTCTATCATATTTCTAACTATCAAGACGGATAGAATAGTTAAACTGCAAGCTGTATATTGTATCAGCTTGCAGTTTATATATTTTTTATACTAACTCAGCTTTACCGCCTGCTTTTTCAATTTTTTCTTTAGCAGAAGGTGTAAAGTATCTTGCTTTTACGGTAACGGATTTTGAAATTTCGCCGTTGCCTAAAACTCTCAATACTTCTGATTTCGGATGAGCTTTGCCGTTTTCGATTAACCAAGTCAAATCGATTTCTGCTGCGTCGAGTTTTTCAATGTCTTTAACATTGATTTCTGCACAGTTAAGAGCAGCAAAGTTTGTGAAACCTTTTAATTTCGGCATTTGTCTGTAAGAGGGCATCTGTCCGCCTTCAAAACCTCTTTTAGAGCTTGAACCTGAACGTTGTCCTTCACCGTTATGGCCACGGCAAGAAGTTTTACCGTGTCCTGATGATCTGCCTCTGCCCACTCTTTTTGTTCTGTGAGTAGAGCCTTCAGCAGGTCTTAAATCTTCTAATGTTATTCTGTCTGCCATTTTTATATCCTTTTCTTTAATTACTTAATTACTGTTACGAGATGAGGAACTTTGTTAACCATACCCATAATTGTAGGGCTGGCAAAGTGTTCAACAACATCGTTTGTCTTTTTCAAACCAAGAGCTCTTACAACCTTGATTTGGTCTTTTGTAGAGCCGATTAAGCTTCTTGTAAGTTTAATCGAAACTTTTTCTAATTTATCTTTAGCCATTGTTATTATTTCCTTTATTGATTTTGTGTGATTAATTTAACATTTCTTTTAAAGTCAAACCGCGTTTTTTAGCAACATCGTTGAAAGATCTCAACTCTTTTAAAGCTGCCATAGTAGCGTTAGCTGCGTTAAGCGGAGATTTTGAACCGAGTGATTTGCTCAAAATGTTTTCGATACCGGCAAGCTCTAATACTGCACGAACAGCACCGCCTGCGATAACACCGGTACCTTGAGAAGCAGGTCTCAACATAACAGAACCGGCACCTGAACGGCCAACAATCGGGTGAGGAATAGTTGTTTTAAAGATAGGTACGGAAATAAGGTTTTTTCTACCTTCTGCAATAGCTTTTTGGATAGCAATGATAACTTCAGAAGCTTTAGCACAGCCAACACCAACCTGGCCTTTGCCGTTTCCTACGATAACGATAGCTCTGAAGCTCAGTTTTTTACCGCCCTTAACTACTTTTGTTACACGTCTGATTTGAACTACTCTTTCTTTCCATTCTGATTGAGGAGCATTTTCAACTGTTTCAATTTTTCTTTTGCCTTTAGCTTTAGCGTTGTTAGCTCTTTTACCTTTAGCAGGTTTTTCTTCGATAGCTGCTTCAACAGTTTCAGTTGTTTCAACTGTTTCTACTGTTTCAACTTCTTGAATTTCTTTTTCTTCCACTGTATTACCTTTCCTTAGTGTAATTCTTTTTAGTAAACTATTTTTAAATATATAGACAATTTATACAACAAAAATGAAGCCGAAAAATATCAGCCGGGTGTGTATTAAATTGTCGGGTAACTTTTCTGACTTTTTTATCATACATGGTAATTTTTTTTGTGCAAGACTACTGGTAATATTTAGTAACAAAACTGTATGCTTTATTTTAACATTTGACATATAATTATATAGTATTTGCCATACAAAGAGGATTGTAAAATGAACAAAAAAGCTCTCATCGCACTGTTTATACTGGCTTTGATAAATATAAACGCGGCGAACGCGCAAGAAATTGCCGAAGGTAAAATTGTTCCCGTTAATAATACATCAGAGTACTCAGCACAGGGTTCACAGTATTACAACAATGGTGTAAATTTCCTCAAATCAGCGCAGTACACAAATGCTATAACAGAATTTAGAAAAGCATTAAGAGAAAACCCGCAGGACAAATCCTCAAGAATCCAGCTTGTAAATGCATACCTTTCACGTGCCCAGTATTACAACAACAAGGCAATGGACTACAATAAGGCAGCCAATGACCTTCGCTCAGCGATATTTTATATGAAATATTACAATAACGAACCCGCTGACGCTATGTATATCACTGATATCAACGCAATGGAAGGAAATCTTGACAACGTTCTTTATGCAATAAAAGCCGACCAGAGCCCTAAAGGGCATTTTATGATGGGTAAATCACTACGAGCACAGGGAGAGTTTGCTGCGGCAATTACAGAGTTTCAAAAATCCCAGACGGATGTGACCTACAGAAAGCAATCACTGGCTAATCTTGGAGAGATTTATTATATATTAAATTTAAACAATCAGGCAGTGGACTACTTAAATGAAGCGATTGTGCTGGATCCTAAAAATTCAGAGCTTCATTTAAAACTGGCAGGTGCTTATGAAAGGCTGGGCAAAGTTGACCTGGCAGCAGAGCAGTACAATCTGGCCTTGAGCCGTTCCGGCGACAACACAGAAATATTAATGTCGCTTGAAAACATATGGCGTCAAAAAGTCTGCGACAACCCCAATGATGCAGAAGCTCACGCAAACCTCGGTGCGGTTTATCAAAAGCAAAATAACTTTGCAGCAGCACTCCAGCAATATGAAAAAGCAGAAGAGCTTAACCCTTCAAACGTCAATACACGTTTGAATATGGGGACATTGTATCAGGCAAAAAAAGAATACGAAACAGCAATCGCTGCCTATGACACAATTATCGACGTAAACCCCAATTTTATGCTTGCTTATCTATACAAAGCTCAATGCTACAAAGCTATGGGCAATAAAAATGCTGCCATACAAAATTACAAGCTGGCACTCAACCTTGACCCATCAAATCAAGACATAAAAGAAGAGCTCTACAGCGTGTATGAAACAGATATGACACAGGATGAAAAACTTGCATACATAAAAGAACAGCTTCAAAAAGAGCCTTCAAATGCAGAATTAAATTATAAATACGCATATGAACTGCACAAAGCAAACAGGCTGGCAGAAGCCGTTCCATATTACAGTCAGGCAATAAAACTCAATCCCAAAAGCGAAAATGCATACATAAACCTTGCTCAAGCCTACTCCCAGCAGGGCAATTTTGATAAAGCACGAAATCTCCTGACAGAGGCAAAAGGTCTTTTCCCCGAAAACACAACAATCAAAAAACAGCTTGCATCAATTGATGCAGAAACAACATCACTCTTATACACAAACGCATCAAAACTTTTTGGAGAAAAGAAATATCAAGAAGCTATTGATATGTATAACAAAATAATCCCAGCAACGGCCGAATCCACTCTGGGTATAGGCGCTTGTTATCAGGCAATGAACAACTTTGCACAAGCCGCACAGTATTATGAAAAGTCCTTTAACCTTGACCCTAAAAATGCAGACACAGCATATTATGCAGGGCTTGCATATTCGAACACGGAAAACTTTGCAAAAGCTAAGACTTATGCACAAAAAGCACTGACAATAGACCCGCAAAACAAAAATGCAAAAGAGCTTATGGCATACGTAAAAGAGCAGGAATGCACAACAAAAATGGATAAAGCCATCAATTTGTTTGACTCAAAACAATACCAGCAGGCCTTAACTCTTTTGACAGAGGCAATCTCTCTTGACCCGAAAAATGCGGATGCTTATTATTACAGAGCAATGGTCTATGATGCACAAAAAAAATATGCACAGGCAATAAATGACTATAAAAAAGCTTTGCAATTTAACCCTCAAATGACGATTGCAAACTATTCAATAGCAATAGATTACGACTATCTGGCACAGTATTCAAATGCCCTTTTGTACCATAAAAAATACCTTGCTCAAACCCAAAAACAAGGTGAAACCAATGACTACACAAGATATTCTGCAAAAAGAATACAGGATTTAAAAGCTTATGAACCCAAACCCTCCGCAAAAAAATAAAAGAATCATAAAAATAGGTAATGTTGAAGTGCAAAGCTGCGTCTCTCTTGCACCGATGGCAGGTATTACAGACTTGCCTTTGAGACAGCTTATCAGAAGGTATTCTAAAAACTGCCTTTTAACCACAGAAATGATAAGCTCTGAAATGCTTATGCAAAACAGAAAAGACGGCAATATGATTCTTGAAAGGGAAGACAATGAATTCCCGCTTGCTTATCAATTGTCAGGGCACAAGCCCTCAATGATGGCAGCAGCAGCAAAAAAAATTGAAAAATACGCTGATATCATTGACATAAATATGGGCTGTCCTGTAAAAAAAGTTGTAGGAGGCGGTGACGGTTCTGCTCTGATGAGGACGCCTCAGCTTGCAAGCGACATTGTAAAAGCAATAAAAGACACTGTGGATGTGCCTGTTACCGTGAAATTTCGTCTTGGATACACTGCTGCAGAGCAAAATTTTATGGAATTTGCAAAGCTCATGGAAGAGTCCGGAGCCGACGCAATGACAATACATTGCAGAACCAGAGCACAGATGTATGCCGGACAGGCAGACTGGAAGGCTATTTGTAATGTAAAAAAAGAAATAAAAGTGCCGGTATTTGCTAACGGAGATGTTGTTGATATTGAAAGCGCAAAAAAATGCCTTCAAGAATCAAACGCAGACGGAATAGCAATTGGCAGAGGGATTCTTGGAAATCCTGATTTGATTGCAAGAATCGAACACTATTTGGAAACAGGAGAGACGCTGCCTGACTCAGATATTTTTGAGCGCATTGCACTTTTAAAAGACCATATTGAGCATGAGGTAAAATTCCGCTCTGAGAGGGTGGCAATGCAGTTTGTCAGAAAATTTTATCCGTATTACCTCAAAGGTTTTCAGGGTGCTTCGTGGTACAGAAACAAACTTGTGCAGGAAAACGGTTTTGTGCAGGCAATGAGGATACTCATAACACTGGAAGAAAGATTAAAAGAGCAAAGTGCCCCGCCAACTTTATGGGAAAGGGAATTTGCAGATATTGAAAAGTAATGGACAAAAAATATTACACATACCTGATTTTAACGGTTGACAACACTCTTTACTGCGGATATACAGATGACCCTGAAAAACGTTTTGAAAAACACAAAGCCGGTCTCGCTGCAAAATATACCCGCGCGCACAAGCCTTTAAAAATGGTGTATGTCAAAGAATTCGACACAAAATCAGAAGCGCTTAAAGAAGAGCGCAGGATAAAAAAGCTCTCGCGAAGCCAGAAAGAAGAGCTTGTTAATTCTTATAAACAAGACTAAATTTTGCTATCGTCGCTGCTTTTAAAAGACAGTTTACGCTGCAGCTGCTGCACATTTTCCAAACCGGGTTCAACAAACTTTTTGATAATATAATTATGTACAAAATGGTCAATAGGAATAGCCAGCAAACCAAGAGCAATAAAACCGCCCGTTGTTTTCAAAAGGCCGAGTTTCAATTTTTTACCCTGAATCAGTTTGCTTATTACTTCATTTGAGGCTTCTGCTTTTTTTGCAAGCTCTGTGATCAGATGTTTGTTTGTTTCATTGCTCATAAGCTTTTTGAGCAGCTTTGCACTGACATTTTTGCCCGCATCAGTGGCAGAAACAAGCTGTTTCCTGTCATTTACAGCAGGAAATTCCTGCTTAATAATATCAATAAGATGTTTGTGTTTTTGTTCACCTGAAGAAAGAATCTTTTCAACAACAAAGTTCGGTCTTTCTTTGATAAGGTTTTCGTAATTAACCTGTGCTTTTTGGATAGCCTTTTTGTATGCCTTGATTAAACTTTTGTCATTAGTTTTTTCTATTTGCTCTAACGTACCTGTTTCAATCAATGTTTGCTTGTCAAAAATGTCATTTACTTTCCTTTTCAGGTATTGTTCAACTTTTGTTCTATCCGCAACAGCTGTAGCATCCATGCCTGAACCATGAGCAAAAACTTTCCAGATTTTTTTGAACACGCTTTCTTTACGTAATTTTACCTGTGTATTGTCCAATTCGTGTAGGAAGCTATGGTCGTGGATTCTTTCCCAAACGGCATCTTTGCCTTTTTTAAGCACACCGTTTTCCATACGGTCGCCTTTTGCAAATTTTGCTTTTGCAAAGTCGTTTTGCAGCTTGTCCAAAATTTCTTCTTTTGCAGTAGCGTTCAAGCCGGAACCATCAAATTTTGTAAACTGACCGGCAATACTTTGGCCCATTTTTACTGCGGCTGTGGGTAAAATTACACTGGCAAGAGCCTGAAAAACAGCCTGTTGTACAGCGGCAGAAGAAGAAGCTTTTGTGTAATCACCTTCTTTACCGCGTTTAAATTTGTCATAAATATCAGCCCCAAGATACATTAAAGCAGGAACCCACAGTGCAACTTCCGCGGTTTTACCCCAGCCTGGCATTGCAGAAACAGCCGCACCAACTTCGTTAGAATATCCAAACGCTCTTAACGGATATTTTGCAAGAGGGTCGTCAGGGTTTTGAATTATTTCTTTTACTTCTTCTTTTTTAGTTTTTTGTTTAATCGGCGTCAGTTTTACCTTCGGCATTATTAATGAATATGTCGAATTTATTTCCGTCAATTTTAAAGTTCCTTTTTTCTATGTATCCAGACTGTTAAAAATCCAAATGTGATTGCCCAAATCTAATTAATTACGGTGATAACTTGGATTTTTATAATAGTGTAAACTTCACTGATTGTAAATAACCTGTGATAAATTTTTTTTGCTATGTAACAGGTTTATACTCAAATTTATTTATAAAAAGTTTACAAAAAACTATTTTTCGCTATACTGTCCTTATGGTGAAATTATGAGTGAAAGAAACATTGATAAGGTAAGAAACTTTTGTATCATAGCCCACATTGACCACGGCAAATCGACACTTGCCGATCGTCTTTTGGAATACACAGGCACGGTCGCCCAAAGAGACATGCAAAACCAGCTTTTGGACTCTATGGAAATAGAACGTGAACGCGGTATCACAATTAAGTTAAACGCAGCACGTATGAAATATAAAGCAAAAGACGGGCAGGAATATGAATTAAACCTGATTGACACACCTGGCCACGTAGATTTTTCTTACGAGGTTTCCCGCTCGCTTGCAGCTTGCGAAGGTGCTCTTTTGATTGTAGATTCCACACAGGGTGTTGAAGCACAAACTCTTGCAAACGCTTACCTTGCAATAGACCAGAACCTTGAAATCATACCTGTTATTAATAAAATCGACCTTCCTTCTGCCGATGTGGACAGAGTAAAAGAAGAAATAGAAGAAATACTCGGGATTGATGCAGAACACGCAATTCCTGCCAGCGCAAAAGCGGGTATTGGTATAGAAGATATTCTCGAAGCGGTAGTTAAATTTGTGCCACCGCCGGAAGACACCTCAAACAAACCTTTAAGAGCGCTTGTTTTTGATAGTGCATATGACCCGTATCTTGGCACTTTGTGCTTTTTCAAAATAGTTGACGGAAGCATAAAAGTAGGCGACAAAGTCAAATTTATGGCATCCGGCAACAAATATGAGGTTGTCGAGCTCGGTTATCTTAACCCCAATCGCGTACCTGTTAATGAATTAAGAACAGGCGATGTAGGGTATATGGCGTGCTCAATCAAAGAGCTTACAAGATTTGTGGGCGACACGGTTACACTCGCAGAAACACCTGCTGACGAACCGCTACCCGGTTATAAAGAAGCTCTGCCTGTTGTTTTTTCAGGTCTTTATCCTGTAGACAACGATGATTATCAGGATTTGAAAGAGTCTTTGGAAAAACTTAAATTGAATGACTCTTCAATTACATTTGAGCCGGAAACATCTTCTGCTCTTGGTTTTGGATTCCGCTGCGGATTTCTTGGTATGCTGCATATGGAAATTGCACAGGAACGTCTTGAAAGAGAATACGACCTGTCCCTTGTCACCACAGCACCTTCCGTAGTTTACAAAGTATACAAAACCGATGGCGAAGTAGTTGAAATTGACAACCCAGCAAATCTTCCAGACCCTCAATACAGAGAGTATATTGAAGAGCCTTATGTAAAAGTTAATATAATTACCCCCAATGATTATGTTGGTACGCTTATGGACTTATGCCAGAGCAAACGCGGTATATTTATTAACATGCACTACATTGATAAAGTGCGTGTGGACCTGGAATACGAAATGCCGTTGAGTGAAGTAATTGTTGATTTTTACGACCAGCTAAAATCCCGTACAAAAGGTTACGCAAGCATGGATTATGAGTTTAAGGAATACAAACGTTCAGACCTTGTAAAACTTGATGTAATGCTCGCCGGAGAAGTTGTTGACGCATTGAGTGCAATTGTGCACAAGGACAACGCTTTTTACGTTGGTCAAAAATTAACAGCAAAACTCAAAGACATTATCCCCCGCCAGATGTTTGAGGTGCCTATTCAGGCTGCTGTTGGAGGAAGAATCATTGCGCGTACAAACATCAAAGCATTGAGAAAAAGCGTGCTTGATAAATGTTACGGCGGTGATATCTCGCGCAAACGCAAACTGCTTGAAAAACAGAAAAAAGGTAAAAAACGTATGAAAGCAGTAGGACGTGTTGAGGTTCCGCAAGAAGCATTCATGGCTGTTTTGAGCCTTAGCGATGATTAATTGCTCAAACGTATTTTTTAACGGTATTTAAAAACTCCATAATTTGAATGGGTTTTGAAATATAGTCAACACAACCGAGTTCTTTTGCTTGATTTATTTCGTTTTCCATTGCACAGGCAGAAACAACTATTACAGGTGTTTGCTTTTGATAAGTTTTTAAAAAATCATACCCCGAAACAACAGGCATCTGGATATCAAGCAGAATCAAGTCATACTCGTTATTTTGCGCCTTATCGAGTCCGTCTTGACCGTCACATGCAAAGTCCACCTCATAGCCTTGAGCGAAGAGGATATCTTTCATTAACTTAAGATTCAGCTCATTGTCTTCTATAACAAGGATTCTGGCCATATCTATTCTTCCTGTTTTTTCTCATGCACAAGCGGTAGTTTTACGTAAAACGTTGTACCTTTTCCTACTGTACTTTCAAACCATATTTTTCCGCCATGGAGCTCTACCAGCTCTTTTGTAATGGTCAAACCAAGCCCTGTTGAGCTTTCTTTTTTGGAATACACATTATTGAGCTGTACAAATTTGCCAAAAATTTTGCCTTCGTATTTTTTGTCTATGCCTACACCGTTATCTTTAACAAAAATCTGAACATCTTCATCAGTGTGAGTGTAGCCTATTTCTATTTTTCCGTTATCGGGTGTAAATTTTATGGCATTGCTTAAAAGATTGTACAAAATTTGTTGAATCTTTTGATAATCCGCATCTATTTCCAAAAAGTCTTTTGTTGTTTTTTCAAGCTCAATATGTTTTTTATTTGCAAGAGGGCGGACAATATTAACAACTTCATTTAAGGAAGTTTGAAGATTAAACCTGGAAAGTGCAAGCTTTACGGCCTTGGCTTCGATTTTTGAAAGCTCCAGAATCTCGTTAATCATGCCAAGAAGGTGAAGGCCTGAGACATGGATGTCTGATACGTATTCTTCCTGTTTTTCGTTCAAAGGCCCGAACATTTTCATTGAAAGCGCCTCTGAAAAACCTATAATTGCATTTAACGGAGTACGAAGCTCGTGTGAGATATTTGCAAGAAACTCGTTTTTGAGTTTGTCAGCTGCAAGAATTTTTTCGTTCTGTTTTTTTATGGTCGCATAGGCTTCTGTTTTATCCACAATGCTGTCTTGTAGAGCTCTTAATTGCAATTTGAATACATTTGAGAGTTCAGAATCTTTTATTGAATAAGAAACAAGTGCGCTAAAAGCTTTTGCAAGCTCCTCATCATCCTGTGTAAAAGGCAGACTTTTATGCCTTGTTACAAGCATAAATCCGAATACGGTTTCTCTAATATTTAATTTTGCAAGCATAAAGCAAGAGTCTGTTTTTTGAAGGTTTAACGCTTTAAAAAATTTGGAAGCTTCATCAAAGACAAAAACACTGTTTTCATATAGCTTGGTTTTTAATATCTCGGGAAAATTAATCACGCTCTCATCCTGTGCAACAGGTGCGCTTTCAGAATAAGTCATGCGAAATTGAATATTTGCACAACCCGCATTGAGATAACAAATATATGCATTATCAAAGTCTAAAATTTCTTTAAATTCCAGAACGGATTTTTCGAAATTTTTTTCTAAATCGTCATCAGACGAGAGTATATCAGGAATTCTCCCCAGTATATTTTTATATTTTTCATCCATAATGTTTAATTATATGTGCTTTATTCAATAAAAACAACTTTTTTAACAAATAAAAATCACTCTTATGTTTATATTGCATTAACAAAACCTTGGTGCTAAAATTTTTAGGCTAAAAAAAATCACTTAAACAAAGAGACATTAATAACATGATTAAAAAAATAAATGGGGTACAGCTGCTAAGAAAAATCCCCATGAAAAAAGCAGCAAAAAAATGTGTATTCGGCCTTGAGCTGGCAGGCGCACTTGGTGGCAGCGGGATTATGAAAAATGATACACTGGCACTTGAAAAAGTATTAAATACCCATGTCCCTGAGTTAAAGCCGCGAGAACACACCACAGACTGGTTCAGTGCTCAACAAAAACTTGCGGAAATTAATCGTTCAATAATGATAAGAAAAGCTGATTCCCTGTTAAGAAAACAACAAAAAGCTGTTGTAACAAAAATCATGACAGAAGATAAAAACTTTACCCACCCCGAAAACAAAGAAAAAATTGCACAAAATATTGTAAAAGTAGCAAGAGAATATGATCTTGACCCTGTGCACATTGCTTGTATAGCAAAAGAAGAATCACATTTTACAGAAAATATAATATCAAAAAACGGTAAAGGTATGATGCAAATAACAAGCATCACTGTTAAAGATATGTTTTTGAGACCTGATTTTTATCACAAAAAATTAAAAAACATAACATCAAAATATAAAAGCCCCAAACAACTTTATAACGATTTACAGACAAACTCTCTGCTCAATCTCAGAATAGGAGCGTTGTTGTATGAAGCACGTTTGAGAGAGTCCGGCGGCAATATAAGAACCGCTCTTGTTAACTACAACAGCTCCAGCATCAAATATGCTTATGCAAGCAGGATAATGAAAGACATTAACAAATACGAAAAACTAAACCAACAAAATGCAATACACAAAGTGCTTGCTAGTAAATAATAAAAAAAACCGTTTTGAAAATTCAAAACGGTTTTTTAAGTTTATTTGTATTAAAACTTAGTCATCAGCGTGACCGGCTGTACCCAAAACGTCTCTCATTTTGTGCATAACCATTTCTTTAACAGCAGTTCTGCCGGGTCCCATGTATTCTCTCGGGTCGAATTTTTCAGGGTGTTCTACAAAGAATTCTCTGATTGTAGAAGTCATTGCCAATCTCAAGTCTGTATCGATGTTGATTTTAGCAACGCCGTGTTTAGAAGCATAGTTAAGCATATCTTCAGGTACGCCTTGAGCGTTAGGAAGGTTTCCGCCGTATTTGTTGCATTTTTCAACAAGCTCTTGAGGAACTGAAGAAGAACCGTGCAATACAATCGGATAATCGCCAAAACCTGCTTCTTTCAAAGCATCTTTGATTTCTTTGAGTCTGTCAAAGTCTAATTTAGCTTCGCCAGAGAATTTGTAAGCACCGTGAGATGTACCGATAGCAATAGCTAAAGAGTCACAGCCTGTTTGTTTTACAAATTCAACAGCTTCTTTAACGTTAGTGTATTTAGCGTCTTTAGCATCAACATTAACATCGTCTTCAACACCTGCAAGTTTACCCAATTCAGCTTCTACTGAAACGCCTCTTTCGTGAGCGTATTCAACAACTTTTTTAGTAACTGCAACGTTTTCTTCAAACGAAAATCTTGAACCGTCAATCATAACTGATGAGAAACCGCCGTCGATACAAGCTTTACAAATTTCGAAATCAGCACCGTGGTCTAAGTGTAAAGCGATAGGTACTGTAGTTGTAGCCAATGCAGCTTCAACAAGTTTAACAAGGTAAGTTTGGTTAGCATATTTTCTTGCACCTGCTGAAACTTGCAAAATAATAGGTGAGCGAGTTTCTTCAGCAGCTTCGGCAATAGCTTGCAAAATTTCCATGTTGTTTACGTTGTAAGCACCGATAGCATATCCGCCAGCTAATGCTTTTTTGAACATTTCGTTTGTTCCAACTAATTTTCTTTCTGCCATTTTTTGAGTTCTCCTCTTTTGTACTCATGCATTGCGCATATTCAACATCAAAATAGCGCAAAAAAAGATGTTTTACAAGAAAAATATTTTAATTTAAACACAAAATAACCACTCTATTTAATTGATTGAATTATTCTAAAAATTCTAATAAAATAGTTATTATGGAAAATCTGTCGGATAAAATAACCACACTACAAAAAAATTTCTATGACCTTAACAGCCTGTTTGAATTAAGCATTATCGCCACACAGGCTGACTCTATTGAGGACTTGATAGAAAAAGTGACAGGTTTTATTACAGAAGCTTTGAGCATTGAAAATGTCAGATTTTTTATTAACCATGACAAAGTTTATTACATGGTTGCAAGCCAAAAATCTGATGATCAGGAATTTTTTCAGTTTGAAAACGATGAAGAAGGTTTCTGGGAAGTTTTAAACAAAAACGAATTCATCAAAGTATCTGATGATGCCGGCCGTCCAATATATCGCTCATTCTGGGAAAAATACGCTCTGGATAACCTTCACAGCTCTTATTTTAAACTGTTTCAAAAAGATTCAATACCATACTTTATCTGTTCAATTGGTACAAAAACAGACGGTACAGATTTTAGCAATGAAGATTTGCATTATCTTTCAAAAGTTTTTAACTACATTGGCCCGATTCTTATCAAATACATAAAAAGAAGAGACCAGGAAAACGACCTTAAAAAACTTCAAAAATCACTGCATAACATCTCAATTTTGTACAATATTTCGCAGGCTGTTAATTTTATTGACGACCTCAAACGACTTTTGCGTGTTATTTTGAATAAAGCGCTTGAAACAATTGACGCGGAAAAAGGCTCTTTAATGCTTTACAACTTTGCAGAAAACGTTTTGCAAACAAAAGTTGTTTATGGCCTGGCTGACAAAAATCTGGAGACAGAAATCAACAACGGTCTTATAGAATGCTCAAAAATCAAAGTGGGCGAGGGCATTGCAGGTACGGTATTTGTTGAGAAAAAATCCATAATCTCAAACCTCGGCCAGAATGACCCGAGATTCATAGATAACGGGCAAGAACTCAATGTTAATTCTCTTTTGTGCGTGCCTTTGATTGCAAAAGGCGAGCCAATCGGGGTTATCAACATTACAAACAAGCTAAACGGAAAACTCTTTAACAAACAGGACCTGGAGTTTATTGAAGCACTTGCAAACCAGGCGGCTATTGCCATAGACAACGCAAAATTATACGAGCTTGCAACAAAAGACGGTCTTACAAAGCTTTATATCTACAGGCATTTCTATACATTACTTGAAAACGAAATTAAACGTTCCTCCAGATACAACCATGAAATGACCCTGTTGATGATGGATATTGACAACTTCAAGAGCGTAAACGACACCTACGGCCACCCTGTAGGCGACCAGGTTTTAAGAGAAATTGCCAGCTGTATTGCTCAAACAGTCCGTAAGATTGACATTGCTTCAAGATACGGCGGTGAAGAGTTTACTGTTATTCTTCCTGAAACAAATATTACAGACGCAAAAATCATTGCAGAAAGAATAAGAAAAAATATTAGCAACATAAAAATCAATGTAAAAGACGACATCTATATTTGTCCGACAGTCAGTATTGGTATGAGTGAATACCCGTCTTGCGCACTTGATGAGCAAACTCTGATTGAGCTTGCAGACGTTGCTTTATACAACGCCAAAAACAACGGCAAAAACTGCATATGCGAATACAACCCCAACACAGGCTGTACTTTGCTGCCAAGAGGGGAATAGTATACAAAAAGATTAGCCCGTGTGTGGCATAGTTCATCTTCTGATTTTATTTAAAATTGTCAAATAAGAAATAAAATCGGGAGGATAAAATGAACAAATTTAAGATATTAGGAGTTTGTGCTCTGGCCCTGTCTTTATGTATTCCATGCCTGCAAACAAGCGCAGCGATAAACGGAAACATAGAAAAAAACGGAGTGGGAGACTACAATCAAGTCATTGACTCACGCACCCAATCACCCGTATCACAGGCTGATGTAAGCTTGCCATCAAAAGGATACAAAACAAAAACTGACAACGAAGGCAGATTCTCTCTCGGTGCAAAAATAGATGCGCCAACTATCATGTCTGTGCAAAAGGACGGATACAAGCCTTTTTCCCTGACAGTTGACGGCCAATCTCTTTCAAAACCCATTGTTGTTGGTATTGAAAAAACAAATCCCCACGATATTATTATCGACAAAAATATGTATCACATAGGTGATGACAACTACTCTGAAAATTCCGCCAACGCAGCAGAATTCAGAATTAAAGCCATAGGACCTTTTTATACAAAAAGTTTTAAAGTAGGAAACCTTCCGCCAAACGAAGACGCATACCTCGTCATTGGCTCTGTTATAGGAATAGACACAAAAATGGCCAGAGATATGGGACAATCCAAGGTCACTACAACCTATGCTTCTCCTCCGCAGATATTTTTTAACGGAAACATGATTGCAGAGTTGAACCTTAACGGAGACAATCAGCAGATTAAAATACCGCGTAATTTAATCAGGCCAAATGCAGACAACCAGATAACCGTTAAAGCAGGAAAAAACCTGTTTCAAATGGCTTATATAGATTATGACGATATTGAGCTTATGAATCTGTTTATCGAAACAAAATCAAAGCTGGCCAATGATTAAAATTACAGGCCTTTGTACTGAATCATTGAAGTAACTTCAATATCTTTGAGTTTTTCTCTTCCGCCAAGGTCGGAAAGCTCAATGATAAAGCCCGCACCCACAACATTTGCACCTGCTTTTTTAAGAAGTTTGCAAGCAGCATCAACAGTACCGCCTGTAGCGAGCAAATCGTCTATAACAAGCACATTTTTGCCGGGTTCAACAGCATCAGCATGGATTTCAATTTTATCAGTACCGTATTCAAGTGAATATTCTTGAGAAATTACATCAGCAGGCAATTTGCCGGGTTTTCTTACCATGATAAAACCTGCACCAAGGTTGTAAGCAAGAGCAGAGCCAAACACAAAGCCTCTTGATTCAACACCTGCAACATAATCAATTTTTTTATCTTCAAATTGCTCTGTCAAAAAGTCAATCATAAATTTTAGAGCCTTCGGGTCTTTTACGGCTGTTGTAATATCTCTGAAAACAATTCCTTTTTTAGGGAAATCAACAATGTCTCTAACCTTTGATTGAACGTAACTTTGCATCTTTTTTCATATTCCTTTTCTTTATCTATAAATTATTCTATTGCCTGCTCAATATCATTTATTATATCATCAACATCCTCAAGGCCAACAGACAGACGCATAAAATCATCGGAAATACCGCAAGCCTTGAGCTGCTCATCGTTTAGCTGCCTGTGCGTGGTCAAACAAGGATAAGTAATAATCGAGCGGGAATCACCAATGTTTGTTGCATGAATTAAAAGTTTTACATTTTCTATAAATTTTATACCGGCATCCCTTCCGCCCTTTATACCAAAGCTTATTATGGAAGACGCGCCCTTAGGCATATATTTTTTTACAAGCGGATAATACTCGCTGTCCTCAAGTCCGGGATAATTTACCCATGCGATTTGAGGATGATTTTTAAGGTGTTGTGCAACCTTAAGAGCCGTATCAGAGACTCTTTGCATTCTCAAATGCAGTGTCTCCAGCCCTAATAAGGTCAGGTAAGAATTAAAAGGACTGATACAGGAGCCAAAATCTCTTAAAAGCTGGCCTCTTGCTTTTACAATAAATGCAGCTTTGCCAAAGGATTCCGTGTAGCTCAAGCCGTGATAGCTTTCATCCGGCTCGACAAGTTCCGGAAATTTACCCGAAGCCTTCCAGTCAAAACTGCCTGAATCCACAATCATTCCGCCCATTGAGTTTCCGTGGCCGGAGATATATTTTGTCAAAGAATGAACAATTATATCCGCACCCCATTCAAAAGGACGGCACAGATAAGGAGACGGTACGGTATTGTCTACAATCAGCGGGATACTATGTTTGTGAGCAGCTTTTGCAGCAGCTTCTATATCCAGCACATTTAATTTTGGGTTGCCCACCATTTCTGTAAAAAGGCATTTTGTTTTTGGAGTTATTGCCTTTTCGTAATCTTCATATGTTTCGCCTTCAACAAAAATAGTGTTGATTCCTAATTTTCTTAATGTTGAATGCAAAAGATTGAATGTCCCGCCGTACAAAGTTGAAGACGCAACAACATCATCACCGGCCTTTGCAATATTTAAAACAGCAATCAATGATGCAGCTTGTCCGGAAGACACAGCCAGAGCACCTACGCCGCCTTCAAGAGCAGCCACACGTTCTTCCAGCACCTGTGTTGTGGGGTTAGATATTCTTGTATAAATATCACCGGAAGTTTTCAGGTCAAACAAATCAGCGGCATATTGCACATTATCAAAGTCAAAAGCCGTTGTCTGGTAAATCGGTACGGGTATACAATGCCTGTTATCTTTTGCTTGATGAAACCCCTGTACTGCAATACTATCAAATTTCATATACTAAATCTGCCCTCTCAGGTTAGTTTTGATAACATCGGATATCCACGGCACATAACTGTCTGAACCTCTTAATACTCCGATAATCAAATAAATAACAAATAAAAAGTATAAAAAAGTTATTATAGAAAAGCCATAGAACAAAGGTGTGTTGAGGAAAAATGTAATAATCCCCACGACATTTTTAACACCGGGGATATAGCTCACAAATTTCATCAAAAAACCAAGCCCTGACACTACTATCCATAGAGTAAACGCAATAAAAATGGACTGAAAAATGTGATATTTTAAAAATGCTTTCATATCTTTTTTCAAAAGTGCGGTAATTATTACAAAAACAAAACCAACCAGCGGAAAAATATACGATGCACTGGCAACCAATTTTTCAAAAAGTGATGGTGAGTTATATCTCGGAACAGCCAATTTCTTCTCCCGAAACTAAGATACAGCCTGTGTATCAGCTTCTTTTCTCTTTATGTATTCCTGCAAAATTTCTATGTAAACAAGTTTGTTTTCAATAGATTCTTCATTACATTTCAATGCACTGCGGTAAGTGTAAATCGCATTTGTTAAATCATCAAGCATAAAGTATGTATTGCCGATGAAGGTATATGTTTTTGCGTCTTGAGGTTGAATTTGAGAAGCTTTTTTGTAGCAGTCAAGAGCTTCAAGATACATTCTTCTGTCAACATAAATATTACCCAGCAAAATATAAGCATTGGGCATATCAGGAGCAACTTCTATCGCTTCTTTATACTTACTGATTGCCATGTCTATTCTGTTTGCATCAGAGTAAGAAATCGCATGGCACACATAAACCTGATAGACTCTGTTATCTACTTTGTAGCATTTTTCAAATGTCTTATCAGCATTTTCAAAATCTCTTAAGGATGAATAGCAGTTTGCCATGCAAATAAGAGCCTTAAGATTTTTTGAATCAAGAGAAACAGCTTTTTTCAAGGATTTGATTGCTTCTCTGTACATGTGCATAGACATTTGTGCACTGGCTTTGTTTATATAGTTTTCAGGGTCTTTGTCATCCAGTGCTATAGCCTTGTCATAGTAGACAATTGCACTCAAAAAATCTTTGTTATCCTGATACAAAAGGCCGATTGCGTTATACAAAGGTGCACTGTTTGATTCCAGCTCCAGCGCTTTTGTATAGTTTTTCATTGCCTGTTCAAAATTGTTCAATTCGGCATATGCATTGCCGAGGTTCATATAAATAGAAAAACTCTTTGATTCTATTTCAGCTGCTCTGGAATAGTAATCAATCGATTTATCAATATTTCTGAAATAGAAATTTAAACTGCCGGCGTTGATAAGAGCCTGTGCGTTTAGAGGGTTAACATTGAGCAAAGCTTCATATAGCCCTAATGCCTCTTCATAATTTTGTTCGGCAATATATATTTTGCTCAATTCTTCATAGTTTTTTTCATCAGCAGGGTTCTTTGTTATTTGTTCAAGAAGCTGCTCTTTGATGTCTTTATTTTGATTATTTTTTATTTCCATACCTATATATTACTACAAGTGAGACACTTGAAGCAACAATAGGAAAAAATTACGTTTTGATTATCAAATATTAAAATTGTTTTCTGTATTCATCAAACAGTTTATCGCCTTCTGGTGTAACAATAATCGGCTTGTTGTTTGTTTCTACAACAGTGCCCTTTTCTGTTTTTACCATAGTAAAATCACTGCCTTCTACAAAAATATTTGATGAAGGATTTTTACCCTTTGTGTGAGGAGAAGCTTTTGCCTCTACTGTAGTTGATACGCTTGCATCTTTTACATATGTTCCCTGATAAGCTTCTACAACAGTATGTTTTGTATCACCGGAAACAAATACGTTGTTTCCGCTTTTTGCATAAACTCTATTGTTGTTACCGTTAGTTACATAAATTTTGTCTCCGCCATCGGAATCTTTTGCCCACAAAGGATTTTTGCCGTCAGTTTTTCTTGCGGCAATGTATCTGAGCTCATCACCGTCGAGTATTATTTCATCTGCATATTTTTTGCCGTCATTTTCGGCTCCGTCAATGACAGTTACGTTTTTAGATTTTTTAGCGTTAAAAAAGCTTCCGTCATCTGTTATAGCAAGCTTTGTGGCAGAATTTTTCGGCAGCATAATATCTACATTCTGTGCAAAAATCTGGATTTGTCCGTTTTTTTCTTTTAATTTAAAGGCGCTGTTTGTTGTGCCGTCTTTTGCTCTATATACTATTTTGCCCTGAGATGTGTCTACTACTGAAAAGCCTTCGCCCATAATTGTCTCCTTTAATAAATATCCTTGATAAACATGTAAAAACATTTGTGGCATTCAAATTGCCTTCTTGCTGTAAATTTGTAAACAAATTTGTAACAATTAAACAAATAACCGGCAAAAATTTTACTTTCCTGACTTAAAGCTTTTAAGGTGACAATTAGTTTAAAGAGAGAAAAGATGATAAGAGCAGTTAATTTTTCTACAACATTTTCTAAATTAAATCCTCACTCCGCTAAACAACCGGGATTTAAAAGAGATTTTTTTGAAGACGACTTTACCTATGACAGCTTTTACACAAAAGGGAACAATACTATTGAAAAAGTTTTGGCAGATTATTATGCCCAGCAGCTCAACAACCTGCGTTCTTGCATAAATTACCGTCAGGATGAAGCAAACAGCATCTATCAAGAAGCAGTAAAAACTATTGAAGAAAAGTTATCAAAAGACAAATACCCCATATCAAGACTGAATGCACTGTCAGAAAAAATGGACAAAGCCTCAACTCAAGCACAAAAGGAAGCTTTATTTTTTGAAGCAGAGACATTGTATCAGGAGTATTTTTTAGACAAAGCAGAAGACAAACACAGCCAAAAACTTTTGATGGAAACAAAAGAATACACAGAGTATCAGGCAGAGAAAATACACAAAAAAATTAACTCTATAGATACAACCGCAGACAAAATGGCTTATGTAATGCCTGCACATATACAAAAGGCAGCCGAACAATTGAGTATACCAACAAGTCAATACAGACAGCAATTGAGAGATATTTCTCTCACAGCAATAAGAGCAAACAACCAGGACGAAAGAGTGCGAGAGTTTTTTGAAAAGGCAAAAAATTTATACATAAAAAAAACAAATGCTGTATATAATGCAGCCTACGGCATTATGAAAAAAATGCATGCCCAATACAGGCAAGCAGACTACTCTCCTGTTCAAAGAAAAAACACATTTTTATATCTGGACGGTTTTAGCGACCCGATAAGCCTGAATTAGCTTTTGTAAACTTTTTATTTACATCGTGAAAAAAACTAACAAAAAAATTCTTGTTGTTTATTTATAATTATGGTAACATTAGCTAAATAATGTGTGGAGGTTCAACCCTAATGAGTGATAAAACTGCATCAAACAAAAATGTTAAAAACGAAACAGGTTTTGAAAAAATAGAAAAAGCAGAATTAAAAAGAATTGAAATTTCACAACTGCCAAAAGAAATTCCTAACTTTAAAAATTCTTTTGAGTCAAAAGACTCTGTCATAAAAAAATGGCTCACAGACTGGATTAAAACAGGCGTGCAAAAAGGCCGTTTGCAAGGAAACTCACTTTTGCCCAAAAAGCAAGACCTTGCCTATTATCTGGGTGTAAGCGTCGGTACCATTCAAAATGCAATAAGATTTGTCGAAGACGCAGGATTTTTGGAATCCAAACAAAGAATCGGCACCATTATAAGAAGCTCTGATTCTACTGACCCTATTATACGAAAAGCCTCTTCCAAGCGAGAAAAAGTCATTGCTCTAATCAAAAAATACATTATTGATAATGATATAAAAGTTAACGACCCTCTGCCCTCGGCAAGAGCACTCTCTGCCGCAATAGGCAATTCAACCAACACTACAAGACTTGCTCTTGATTATCTTGGTTCTCAAGGCATAATCGCCCCAAGAGCATTCCGCTCCAACGAGTCTAACTGGATTTTGAAAAAGACACCTGAATTTGACGATACGGAAAAAGAATTCCTAAAAAGCGAAGAATTGAGCGCTGACACACTTGTTGAAAAAGTAGAAGCAGAGCTCAAAGACTATATTAAAGCAAATTTTAAAGTAGGCGACAGACTGCCTGCACATCAGGAACTTTCCGAAATACTCAAAGTAAGCATTAAAACAGTACACGATGCTATGAAAAACCTTATTGAAGAAGGCTACCTTCTTGCCAGAAGAGGAAGATACGGCACAACTGTAATAAAATTGCCTTACGAAAACCTCTTGCAGCCGCAAAATGAAATATCAATAAAAGAAGCCACTATCTTTGCTTCGGCGCGTGATGCAGCATTTTACAGCTATCAAAAAATTGAAAATATAATCAAAAATTACATTAAAGACAATTTTGAAATTGGAGACAAGCTACCATCAATGGAATCATTGTCAGAACATTTTGATGTTTCGTCCAACACAATAAGAAAAGCTTTGCAAAATTTATCTAAACAGGGCTACGTCAACTTTTCCAGAGGAAGATACGGCGGTACTTTTGTTATGGACATACCCGAAGATGAAACCGAAAGCGCGGAAACCTTCCGCTGGCTGGCAGTAAGCCCTAATTATACAATCACTTACGATAACGAAAACTAATGACACCTATTTCACCCGTTTTTGCCAACATTGCCTCTTGCATGGGCAATTATAACTGGAAAAAAAGCGCCACAGACCCTGTGGAATTAAGACGTGCCAAAGAAATAGACTTTATGCGGGACATGCCCTGGATGAGAGACACATCTATTCAGACAGCGCTGTCTGAAATCAATGACCTTGTATTTTCTCCGGAAGATATGAGGTATGTAAAAAACATGGGCATTGAGCTGCCCTTCCACTCGGGTAAAGAATGTGTTGATTTTATTGAAAAATCCAATATCAGAATTTCATTTGCCAAACCTTATGAAAAGACGATTCATGCGCAATATGATTTTTCTAAAAACGCAATATTAATCAACAAAAAATATAAAAATACAAAAGATTTTCCTGTTATTCTGGCGATTGGAGAGGCTATTTTGCACGAAGCAGGCCATGCCAAAGACAAAGACGGTAAAAGTTCTGTCCAGGAGGAGTTAAACTTCCTGGGGATGAACGCAATAGCACATCGTGCTTTTATTAAAAAGTACGGAGACCTGTTTTCTGACTCCGACGCACCTATTATTAAAGACGGGGTAAGCGTGTATGCAAAATTATTTTTTGAACCCGACCCCGAAAAGAAAAATCTTATTAATAGAATAAGGTCAAAATATGGCGATTTGCCATCCGGCGACAGACTGCATCCGCCCGGTAAAATAGCAAGAACGATTGTAACGAACAAACAGTCGTTGATATAAATGTATTTGTTACACCTAATTGTAAAATAATGTAAAGATACAAATCTTCAAAATCTCTTGATTTTTAGCAAAATTTTACGTTTACAAGTTTTACAATTATAGTAAATCTGCTGGCAAACTTGGAAAAAGTGTGATATAATTATTCGCATAAGGTCTAGGTTTGATATAAATATATGGTTCACATTTTCTGTAAAGGAGGCTCTATGTCTACTAAAACTGCATCAACGGAAGTTAAAGAAGTAAAATCAAGATTCAACGATGAATTTGAAAACTACTTGAAAAGACAATGCTTAAAAACAACATTTAACGGACTCGAATTGGAAACATTCAGCTGGTACAAAAAAATGTTGGGTTTAGTATAAAAAAGAGGGTTTAAAACCCTCTTTTTTATTTAATCTAGTGTCGTCACTGACTCACCTTTTCAATATGAATTATTAAACTATTCTAAAAACCTCATCAAGTTCCTTTTTGGGCGGCCTTGAAAAGTTATCCCCGTCGGGATACCCCACTGTCAAAAGAGTGACAACTTTATCAGGCTCTTTAACCCCGAGTATCTCGCCGAATTCTTTGTGAGCAACAACAGGTGCACACATCCAGCACGTTGCAAGCCCCAGTGCATGAGCAGTCAAAGACATATTTTCTATTGCTGCTCCCATACTCAAAATCGATGAACGTGTATCATAGTTATCCAGCTCGGCTTTTGTCATACCGTTTTTTTCAAGTATTGTTAAAATAGTAGAAATTCTCTGTTTTTCTACCACTGCAAACACGACAGGAGCTTTTGTAAAAAACATTGAATAATATTTATAGCCGTTTAGCTTGGCCTTATCAATATCGTTGTCAACCTTTTGCTGAAGCTCATCATATTTTTGCTCAACAGCACGTGCCATTTTTTCTTTTACTCTGTCATCAAGCACGGCAATAAATTCCCAGTTCTGGGTATTGGTTGCACAAGGTGCCTGTCTGCCCGCATCGGCTATTATTTTTATAGCCTCAATGGGGGGTTTATCCAGCGTATATTTTCTGATAGTTTTACGGGTATTGAGCACCTCAAAAAAATCACGTCTTTGTGGCTCGAACACTTTTGTACTCATTCGGGACTCCTAAATATGAACCTAATCAACTTTAATTTTTATTCCAGAAAACTTATTATTATATTTATAGTACTTTTCACACTATTTGTAAAGGGGGTAGGGGTAAATTCCGCACCACAGAAGGGTTGTGCGGTTAAAGATTCTGATGAAGAATTTGTCCTTTTTATTGTGGATTTTTCAAATAGTATGTCTGAAAAGCTTCACGGCACAAAAAAAATTAATATGATGCTTGATACAATGCAAGAGCTGTTACCCCAAATTCCCAAGAATCAGCGTGTGGGTCTTAGAGTTTACGGGCATAAAGGCGGCTACATGGTACCGGGTATGGCGTGCAAAGCCAGCAGCCTGCTTGTACCAATGATAAAAGGCAGCGCAGCACAAATACAAAGCGCTCTTTTTTCTTTGCAGCCAACAGGCTGGACGCCAATAACATATTCTCTAAAACAGGCAGTAAACTGTGATTTTGCCGGTGTAAAAGGTAAAAAAAGAATAATACTGCTCACAGATGGGGGAGAAAACTGTGACGAAAGCCCGTGTGATTATGTAATGGAGCTGACAAAAACCCGTCAGGACATTTATATTGATGTTATAGCGTTTAATATTTATGACCAGGAGGCAAACAACCAGCTCAAATGTACTGCACTCGTGACAAGCGGAAAATTTTACAGTGCAAATACAGCAGCAGAGCTGATGCATAGCCTTAAACAATCCTTAAACGCACAAAAAGAAGTTCAGGGTGTAATAATCACGCACTAGCGAAAATAAAGAACCATTATGCTAAAATCATAGTATGTTGGATTTTTTAAAATCAATATATTATGAATTTCTTTCTTATTTTGTACCCGAAAAAATGGAGTACGAAATTACCGGTGAATGCAAAAAATGCGGCAAATGCTGTAATTACATGTACAGTTTTGACACATACACCCCAAAAGAATTCAAAATAATGCAGTTTTTATACCCCGCCTATAAACGGTTTTACATAAAAGGCAAAGACAAAGACGGCAACCTTATCTTTGCTTGCAAATACGTAACAAAAGAGGGGTTATGCTCTGTTTATGACAAACGTCTTGCAATGTGCAAGCGTTATCCCATGCCAAGAATCAGCTACCCTGCAGACATGCACGAAGGCTGTGGCTATACGGTACATAAAAAGAAATTCAAAGATTATTTAAACAAAAAATAGACCTATTGCATGTCATATCTTGCTTTGCATTGGTTCATAACATAAGTACAAAGCTCACGTGAAGGTTTTTCCATCAGCTTTTTGCTTTTGACAAGATTAGCCTGATGAATCCTTGCCGGCTCGGGTGTTGTCCAGTTTTTATAGAGTTTGTATGAACCGGCAAATATAATTACAAGCAAAAGTACGACTACTCCGTATTCTATTGCTGATTGTGCGCCAGATTGTAAATCCTTCATAATAACTCCTTACCCTTACGCTTTAACTTTTATAATTATACATCAAGCCTGCGCAAATCCTCAATTATCTTTCTTGCTCTGGCTGTATAGCTATGGCTTTTGACAACATCTGCATAACCAATAAAGGCAATTCTTTGTGCGATATCAATATGTTTTAAATAAAACGAAGTTTTATCAATGAGGTCATCAATATTTTTGTATACCTCAAGCTCTTTTGACACAATAAAATTACGCCTAATGTCTTCCATATCATCTGTGAGCAAAAAACCACGGGAAGCAAGCACTTCAAAAACCCTGTAATTGAGCCCTGACTTGCCTTGCAGTGTTATGTTTATATTAACTTTTGTATTAGCATAAACCTCTGCTATTTCAGCTTCTGTTTTCAAAAATCCCCTGTATGCACTTTTATAAATATCCAGCTCGTATTCATTTAAAAAATGATTGTCACGCATGTCATCAAGACTTTGCAAAAAGTGTTTTTCATAAGAAAAGATGTTCAACTTTTTGCCGAATTTTCTGACAAGTGCAGCGAGAATCCTCTGGCGTTTGTCTGTTAACGGACGGCCAACAAACGAGATATCATATTTGGGTACAACAAAGTCTGTCAAATCAGATTTGTAAGCCTTGTAATTGACGGCAAGAGGCATATAACTGCAATTTGGCAATTCATCGACAAACTCTCTGTCCCACATATAAGAAACAGCATCAACTTTTTTGAATTCTTCAAACAGCTGCGGCTTGTTAACATAAGCATATTTGCCATTTGGTTCATCTGCAAAATAATGGACAAGCTTATATTCATTTTTGTGCTCGAGAATATAATCAGTAAGCTCCCTGTCTTCACCGAATAAAAAGCCGTAGTCATAACCGAAAATTATATCCGGCTTAAATCGTTTAATATCATCAACTGTCAGCTCTCTCAGGTCAACATCCCTTACAAAACAGCCATTTGATTTAAAGCCCTGTTTAAATCCTTTTAAAATAAGAGTTCCCGCAATACTGTTGGGCAATGTTATCAATACTTTTTTCATAATACCATTTTAACAAAAAAAACCGCCATTCAATATTTGATTGGCGGCTTAATAAGTGTTCTTTTCCCCTGTTAAAACTATTGAGCAGGAGCTTCTTCAGCGGGTGCTTCTTCAGCCGGGGCAGCTGCCGCTTCTTCTGCTGCTTTAGCAGCTTCTGCTTCTGCCTGAGCTTTAGCTTCTTTTTCAGCTTCAAGTTTAGCCAAAGCTTTTTTAGACAATTTCTTTTCTGTTTTTTCTTTATAGATTAATTTACCTTCGTCATCGCAATTGTTGATGAGGTATTGAACAGTTTCAGTCGGTTTTGCACCTTTAGAAATCCATTCCAAAGCAGTTGCTTTGTCGAGTTTCATTTCTTTTGTTTTAGGGTTGTAGTGGCCTAATTCGCAAATAGGCTTACCTTCTCTTTTTTGTAAATCGTTGATAACAACAATTCTGTATGTCGGGTTCTTTTTATATCCGAGTCTTTTAAGTCTGATTTTAACCATCTGGTTTAATTCTCCTGTAGTTTTAATTTCTTGTTTAATAAAAATGCTTATACAAGCATCTGCCCGATTTGACTGTCTTTCAGCCGTAAAGACATTTTTTCAAGAGGATTTAGGTCAAAAGGGCTGGCTCTTATCTTAATTCTATGAAAACACAAGTATATTTATTAATCAAGTTAAAACAGGCGGTTTTTGGAGATTTCTTTTAACTTTTGTAACAATATATATAAATTATGAAATCCGTATATAACAGGTGTTTTTATTTATAAAGAAGTAGTATTATAAAGGTGTGTAGATTTATGGGCTCATCATTTTCAAGAATTACAAAAGATTTTGAATTAAAACTGGTACACGATGAGGATTCTCAAGTGCTAAAAAATGCAGATGAAATAATGGATGCCATTAAAGCAGCCAGAAGAAAAATAAAAGAACGATTGGACATACTGGAAAGTATTTCTTCACCCACAAGTGAAGATGAACGGGAAATTGCCGTACTAATAAGGCAAGACCAGTATTTTTTTGCTCTACAAAACAAACAAAAATCCGAGCTGGAACAAATATTTTTTGCCGGAAAAAAAGGAGAATGCGAGGACAACTGCATTTATCCGGATGTTTTGCAATGGTATCAACCGCCAAAACCTAAAGATTAAATTTTATACAAACAATTGAGCAAAGACGCTACATCACCGGCTATTAATTCAGCACCTTGCATTTGCAAATAATCTTTATCCTTATACCCCCAGCTAACGCTGATGCAGGGTATACCGGCATTTTGGGCAGTTTGTATATCAACTTCTGAGTCGCCAACATAAACACAATTTTTTCCGCCTATCTGTCTGATAACTTCCAAAACACTATCAGGTGCAGGCTTTTTGCGGATACCGTCTCTTTCTCCGACTGCATATAAAATACGTTTGCCAAAATATCTTTCGCAAAGCTCTTTTACCGCAGCATCAAATTTGTTTGAGACAACAGCACATTTAATATTGTCTGCATTTAATTTATCAAGCATTTCTACAATGCCGTTATACGGCCGTGTTTTATCATACATTGTAGCTGCATAATGCTCTTTAAAATCAGCCAGGCACTTTGCGGTAGTTATTTCATCCGTATCATCAGGAACAGCTCTTTTTATAAGCAATTCTACCCCGTTACCGACAAATGACCTTATTTCTTTAAGCGTACGCTGTTTAAACCCGTATTTATCAAGAGCATAATTTGTGCTCAAATGCAGGTTTTCAAGCGTATACAAAAGTGTGCCGTCCAGGTCAAAAATTACAGTATCTATCATATCCGTATGATATCACGAAATCAGGTCAATCAATTCTATTCTCTTTCTCACCCCAAATTTTTTGTAAATTACACTCAAACGTTTTTTTATGCTGTCAGCGCTGTAACCCAATTCCACACCTATTTCTATATTTGTCAGCCCTTGTTTGACAAGTTTAACTATGTCTTTTTGCTCGTCATTTAACTTGTTAAAAAATTTTTCGTGCATCTTTATTCCCCTATCTCCTGATAACAAAAAAAAGCAGGCGCAAAAGGCTAGTTAAAGCGCCCGCAGTCATGGTTGATGAGTTCCATAAAACGGGAGTTAATATGGAAAATTAGTTTTTTTATCTTTTTTTCTGCGCCTATATATGTTTAGCAAACCTTCGAAGATAAAATTTTTGCACAAATCAATTTTGCCGCAGCGCTCATCTTTGTAAGGAAAGATTTTGCAGCAGGAGCAAGCATCATTTTCTATCAATGAATCAATCGCCAAATCCAGCATGCCAAGAAGTGTTTTTGTATTGTAGATATTTTTCGCAATTATCAAAGTATATCTCCGAAGTTTAATTCCCCAAAATAGACGCTCTGTGCTGTTTTCTTGCTTTTAAAAATACTTTATGTTATCTTAGTCATGAAGTATATATCTTGCCTGATCTCGGGGGTCAGGCTTTTTTTTGACTAAAATAATCTTTTTTGGTATTTTCGAAAGTGTCTTTTCGTCTAACTGATATTATAATAATTTACTACTTTACATTTGTCAAGTATTATTTTATAATAAGAAATACAAAACGGGAGTAAATATGAAATTATACGAAGCTATTGAAGAATTAACAGGTAAACTGCGCAGAAAAGTAAGTTACACAGATATTGCAATTGCGCTTGACGTAACAAGACAATACGCAAATCAAATAAAAGACAAAGAGCTTTCCTGTGAGCAGCTAGAAAGACTTGACAAACATTTTGATGTAAACCTTGCAAGTGCAAACACATTACCGAAAATCCAAAATACAGAAGATTGTATTTCCATCCCTGTACTCGGAGAAGTCTCGGCCAGCATGGGTTATGGTGTGACTGTTTATAACGAAGTGCAAACCGCCATATATTCAATCAGCAGACAGCTTGCAAAAGACCTTGGGGTGAGCACAAGCCAGACCGAAATGATTTTTGCACAGGGAGACAGCATGATGCCCACTATTGAAGGCGGCGACAGTCTGCTTGTTGACCATGCAAGAAAAGAAATATACGATGGGAAAATATATTGTGTAAGAATTGACGGGCAGTTATATGCCAAAAGGCTGCAAAAAATCCCGCCGGACACAGTTGTAATTGTTTCTGATAATCCAAAATACAGAAGCTTTGAAATCGACCTGAGACGTTGCCCTGACTATGATTTTGAGGTAATCGGAGAAATCCGCTGGTGGGGAAGAGTTGCAAGATAACGATTACAATATTTGTTTTATGTTATCAAAATACTCTGCAGCCTGTTGAGGATATAAATAACCAGTCCGAGACCAATCTGCTGCAACTATATGCGCTCCGTCAGGCGTAACAAATAAACTATTCGGGTTTTTAAAGACAGAGTCATTGGCAATATTCATTTTTCCAAGTTTGACAATATCTTTCATAAAATCTCTTTTGGCTTTGTCTGTTACAAACCTTTTGTTGGGTTGATACGGTACCAGTTTTTGAAAATCTGTTTTTACAAAAGAATAATATGTATCCGGTGCTGTTTCAACATTATCAACAAATTCGGGTGCAATTTTTATATCTGTTTTTTTTAGTGCCCTCAAAACCTCTGCCTGAGATTTTGCGGCAAATCCGTTCATTTCTTTTACAAATCCGTTTTCAACAGAATAAAAATCTCTTTCAGGTTCATTTGAGCTGTGGATTTTTGTTCCGTATTTATCCAAAAGAGAGGTAATTTCTGTTTTTGGCATTTCGTACATTGCTGTCATAAGGCTGATGAGCTTGTCGGTATTTTTGTTCATATTTTTACCTGTGTTAAATTCACCCTGCGAAATTATTTTTGTGCTGCGGGTATCTTCGGTTATTGGGGTATAAATTTTATTTATTTCCATATATTACCTTTCATATATTTTAGCAGATTTTAATAGTCAAAGAAAGAATCCCATTTATCAATGTATTCATCCAGATTCAAATGAAAAGCTTCCAAATCAAGAGCAACGCCTTTTTTTAGAGGAGGCAAGTCAATCCCCAGACTTTTGCAAAGAGCCCTGGTCATTGCATCGGCAATACCCGCAGAACCGCGCCTGTAAGGCATTATATTGGCAAGAAGGTAGTGTATTTCCGCTATTTTAGCTTTTGCCTGCTTTAATTCAGCTTTGCTTAACGGCTGGCCGGAATTGACTTTTTCTATGAACGGAGTCAACTCCTGATACCTGTCATTGATATGCCGCATGCCTGCATCATATGATTGTGAGGCCTTGGGGTGAACCATCAAACCAAGTTCCGGTATAACATTTGTAACAGTCATATCAGGATAAGGCGATTGTCTTGGCGGTTTTTTAGACCTTATTTTGTCAAAATATTTTTTATACTCGCCATAATAGTAATCATCATAAGGGGTTTGATATTCCAAATCACAGACGTCGTAGGTGTTTCTTGGTACACCTGCTTCATTGTTGGCATTATTTGCGCCTGATTCGTTAATACGTTTATGAGATTTAACATCATTGCGCACATCATTTGCAATGTTGGATATTACATCTTCAAAGCTTTCACCGCTTTTAATCCTTATTGCAGCTTTATCTGAAATATCGTTCATTTCAGAAGCCCATCTTCCATTTTTGCCGTGTGCATCTTCAAGGTTTTTTAATCTTGCAAAAAACTTTGTACGTTCATAAATATCAGAGAATATTTTTTGTATTTCAGACTTTGATGCATTTGGAGGTATAAGTTTTTCCCACTCAATGTTATAAATTTTGTCTCCCAGTGCTGATTTTAGGCGCTTAAGCTGTGTTCCATCAACCTCTTTTGCAATATTTTTGAGTATAGCTTCCCTTTTATTTTTTAATTCAGGGGAGGGAGCTTCTTTAGAAATATAGTTAACATCAGTTTTTTCAGGATTAAACATGATATCCCGAAATTCGCTGTGAGCTTGAAAATCTTGCAGAGTTTTGAATATATTGTCATAATCAAACATTTTTTCACTGCTTAGACGCATGATATCCGTCTTAAATTCCGGATGAGCATCCATAAGAGCAATCAATTTTTGCAGACCGATTATATCCATATTCTTATTGCAGGCAAGTTCCACAATAGAGTCTGAAAGTTGAGGGTATTGTTTTTTGAGGTCAGAGAGTATTTTAAAAGAATTTGTATTATGGTCAATATTGAGGTTAGGGTTTTTGGAAGCTATATGAAGAATCTCATCAGCATTTTCGGGTGATAGATTTTTGATAATTGATTCAATTTGAGAATAAGAGCGGCCGGTATTTAAAGCCAGATTATTGATATCTTCCTCATATTGAGGGTATTGTTTTTTCAATTCATCAAGTTGCCTGAAAGGATTGACGTTGGCGGCTTTGCTAATCTTAAACCTGTCGTTTGAAGACAAAATCAAATATGCATTATCACGGCCCTGTTCAGATTGTTCTGCAAGGTATTTGATAAATTCTGCCTCGTCACCGCCAAGAAATTCAGAGCCGTATTTTTTATTTTTAAAATTAGATACACAGTACATATCGTCAACAATTTGTTGTGCTTTATCCGGATATTTTGCCAACAGTTCGTGCATTGTCATGTAAAAATCATCAGACATTACTGCAGGGGCATCATACATTTTACGAAGAGCGTCTATTGTTTCGGGGTGTTCTTTTACAAGTTTATAGACATCAGCACGCATTTCATCTTTGATTTTTGGAGATTGCAAAAACTCTTTAATATCACTGGTATTATTTGTCGTTCTTGTTTGATTATGATAGTTGTTTTCGGTTTTTTGAGAAGTTGATATATCAGCAGTGTTTGCTTTAGTACGTTTTGCGGCAGCTTTAGAGGCAAGTACACCTGTAAGCTGTGAAATCAATTGAGAAACCCCTTCTGCGGAAAGATCAATTTGTCCTGTGATAGCCAGGTCGCTTAAAAGACTTATTGTAGAATCAATGCCAATATCAGCACCAACAGCCATTAGTTTCGGACAATTTTTTGCAAGAAGTGCAGCTTTTGCTCCATTACCTATATTGCCGGCGCCCATTGAAGCAACAAACAGCAAAGCATTTTGTGAGATTTCTTTTGCAATTTCTCGTTTTTCTTCTTCTGTAATACCGCCGTATTTTGTTGTATTTTCGACAATATCAACAGAAGAAGCTCCCGCAATCCCAACCAAAGAGCCTGTTGCAATGACAGCCTTGCCTACCATAGGAGAACAATAAGGAAATAGCAACATAGAACCCGCAGCAACAGCTCCGCTTGCTATTGCAACCCCTGTTTTGATATGCTGCACGCCTTGTTCCTGGTCATCTTCAAATGCTTGTGCAAGCTGTCGTGCATTTTTCTCTCCATAGGCCAATTTGTAACTGTCAGCCATTTCCCTTTCGTAGTCTTCAAGGGTTTTTCCGTTAAGAATTTTGGCTGCATTTTCATCAGTTTGTTTGATTAGTTTTTCTGCAATCATTCTCAAGCTGTATGAATTGATTGCTTGAGGCAGTGAAGAAACAAGTTTTCCGTCTTTATAAGTGATTTTATCATCACCTGTGATTTGTTTAAGTGCATTTTGAATTGCTTGTTCATCATCACCATAAAGCTCCTTTAAAGAAGCTAATATGCCAACTTCCAGATTTTTTTGTAAACGATCGAGTACCTGCGGGTTTTCTGCACCTTGAGAAGCGAGTTTGAGATTTTGTAAGGCCTCATCAAGATGAGTATGGACATTTTGTTGACGTGCCACTACATTGGCGCATTGCGCATACATCACAGCTTTTTTATTGTAATCATCTATATTGTCACTGTCATAAGCAACTCCTCTTTCAATAAAGTATACCTGCTCAAATGTCATTGGTTCATTGCTTACAGAATCTTCCATAAGAGCTGCAACAGACATAGGGCCTGCATTTTCTGCGCTTTTTCCAGCCTTTGCCTGAGCCACCATTTTTTTAACTGTATCGGCAAGTGAGTTATACTCTTTTGAATCACAGTATTTTATTTTGTCTATAAAAATAGCCAGCTGTTCTTTTGTATAAGAGGCAAGGTGCTGCTTTAAAAGATTTTTTTCCTCATCACTCAAACCGTCTGTAGGCAGCAAACTCATAGCAAGCTGCAATTTTGCTTCATAGTATTCTTTTACTGTGAGGTTTCCGTCTTTTGCCCGTTCTAAAAGCTCTGTGCTGGCAGCTTCTGCGTATAGATTTCTTAATACAGCACTTTGAGCCAGTTCAGAAGAGCTTAACTCTTTGTAATCGTTGTATGCATTACTAACATCACCTTGTTCGGACGTTTTTTTATAAACCGAACCAATAGCACGGCCAACACTATTTTTTATACTACTGACTGCTGCATCTTTCTTTTCCTGTTGTACAGCAGTAGCATTTTTCTCAGAAGCAGCGTGGGGTGTTTTGGCAGTAGTTTTAGCCATACTGCTTTTGAAGGGTTGGACTTCAGCAGATTGAGCGCAACGTTCAATAGACAACCCGAGACTGTAGTCATCATATTTTGACTTTTCATACCATTCCCGATTATCAAAGGCAGATTCAACGCTTGTTGCAGAATCTTTTTTTTCAAAGAATAAAGCGTTCAATTTAGCATTTATATAGCCTAATGTAAATTTACCGTCTTCCAAACCCATTTAATAACTGCCCTGTTTTTTACCTGACTATTATATCGGCTGTTATTAAAAAAAACTTTAGAAGAACAAGCTGTATGTAAAGTTTTATGACAGTTATTTAGAATTCAAACGTCTATATGCCTGTGAGTTGACCTCGCCGCCAACAAGCAGTATTAAAGATGTGTAATACAACCAGACCATAAGCATTACAAATGCACCAATTGAACCGTAAACACGGTTGTAAGTATGCAGGTTGTTGATATACAAAGAAAAACACCACGAACCGAACATCCAGCAAAAACAAAAGAATAATGTACCGGGAAGTGAGCTTTTACTTTTTATTTTATCCGACCCTTGCCACGCAGGAAGTAAAAAGTAGTTTAAATACGCCATAATATAAAGAGCAATAAATGAAACAAACCATCTGCTGACAAGGAAAATATTAATTGCACCAAGCGGGATATTAATAAAATTCAAAGCAAACTGAACAAGCACTTTGCCAAAAATTATAAGATTAATTGTAATAAACATAACAAACACGTTAACAAACACCATCAAAATTGAGAGTATTCTTGTAGAAATAAGGTTTCTGTGTTCGTCAATGCCGAGTGCTCTGTTAAGGCCTTTTATGATACAAAAGATTGCATTGGAAGACAAAAATACCGTAATAAAAAATCCAAATACTGCAACTATACCGCCGTGTTCAAATATCAAAACCTCGTTTAAAACTTCTTTGATGAGATTAACAGAGTCTGTAGGAGCAACGGAATCAAGAAAAGCGATAATAGGAGTAAACAACGATTTTTTACCCATAATGCTGAAAAAAGACATCATAAAAAGCATAAAGGGAAAAATTCCTATCGCAAACCAGAATCCCATCTCGGCAGCCATTCCCATAAAATCGTCAATAATAATGCGATTTATAAGATTTTTAAGATAATTAACTGTTTTTTCGATAATAATATTCATAAAACTTTTCTGATTTCATCCAGCATTTTGTCACAGGCAATATTGATAGGCTTTCTTATTGTACAGCCGGCAGCAAACTTGTGGCCGCCGCCGCCAAATACCTGTGCAATTTCACTTACATCTGTGGATTTGCTTCGCAGGCTGGCTTTTGTGGTATTGTCATCTACTTCTTTTAATACAAAAGACACCTCTGTTGTGTCAATCCGGCGCAAATCTTCCACAATACCTTCTGTATAATCGTTTTTGGCCTGAAATTTTGCCATATCCGCATTTGTAATGCAAACACAAGCGATTTTATTGTCGTCATAGAATTTTGCATTAACCATACAATTTGCATGCAGCATAACCATGTTTTTAGGTTTTGATTCGTAACAATAACGTGAAATCAAAGCAGGATTTGCACCGTATTGGATAACCCTTGCAGCCTTTTCCAATGTCACAGCCTGTGTATTTTCATATCTAAAACCGCCTGTATCTGTTAAAAGAGCTGTATAGATGCCCCAGGCAGTTTTTTTGTCAATTTTTAAAGCCAGAGCCTCACAAATGTCCAGCAAAACTTCGCCCGCGCAAGAAGCATCACCACGGACAAAATTAATATCACCATAGTTGTTATTTGTTTTGTGGTGGTCTATATTAATTCTTTTTTTTGCACTGTCAAAAATGCCTAATCCGTCAGTCATTCTATCTTTTGCAGCAACATCCACGGCAATTGCAAGGTCGTATTTTTTACCGGCCAAATCCTTTGCGGGTTTTGCTTTATCAATATCCGGCAAAAAATGATAAATCTCAGGGATTATGCCGGCATAAACCATATCAGCTTCTTTTGCAAAATTTGTTTTGATAGCATTATACAAAGCACACATTGTTCCTAAAGTGTCTCCGTCGGGATTGACGTGTGAGAGAATAACAATACTCTGTGCCTGTGTAATAGTATCTTTAAATGAGTTAAAATCCATAAATGTATTATAATATAAAAACTGATGATTAACTAAGAAAGAACAAAAATGGACGCAATTTTACACGGAATTTTAACAATTTTAAATTTATTTTTGATAGTTGGCTGCTGCGTAGTGTTTACAAATGCAGTAGAACACCTTGGCAAGATATACAATCTTAACGAAGGTGCAGTTGGTAGCATACTGGCTGCAGTAGGCACAGCATTGCCAGAAACTATTGTTCCGCTCGTGGCAATACTCGGGGCATATCTTGCCCATACAGATGTGCACGTAGGCAAAGAAATCGGCATTGGTGCAATTCTTGGCGCACCGTTTCTTCTTGCAACGCTTGCAATGTTTGTAACAGGGCTGGCTGTTGTTATATTAAGAAGCCTTGGTAAACGTGAACACAAGATGAATGCTAACTATGTTGTTATGTTTCGCGATTTAAAATTCTTCTTCTTTAGCTATACGCTTGCAATTGCAGCAGGTTTTATACATATACCGTTTATCAAATACATTTGTGCAGCAGCTCTTGTGGGATACTATCTTGTATACGTATTCAGAACCCTGAACTGTTCACACAGTGCCTGTGGAGAGGTTGCAGAGGTAGATGAGCTTTTATTTGAAAGAATATTCAAAAAATATAATACATTTCTTGTATGGCTGCAGGTTCTCATATCCATAGGTGCATTGATAGTGTTTGCACATATGTTTGTGGGCCAAATCAGATTTTTTGCAGACTTATTCCATATAAATCCGCTTGTCTTAAGCCTTATACTGGCACCAATTGCAACAGAGCTGCCTGAAAAATTCAACAGTGTATTGTGGGTGAGCCAGAACAAAGACACGCTTGCTCTGGGTAACATCACAGGAGCAATGGTCTTTCAAAGCTGTATTCCCACAGCCATTGGCATATTGCTCACACCATGGGTTTTTGGTGCAGAATCTGTAATAAACATAATCCTTGTTTACTGTTCAACAATATTGTTATTTATAAACCTATACAGAGATAAAGCCTTTAGTGCACATATTTTAATCACCTGCGGTGTATTTTATGTGATTTATCTTGTTTATATTTTTTGGAAGATGATTTAGGTATTATTTTTCTTTAAAATTACCGCTTGCAGAAGGAAGCCATTTAGATTTCAAAAAATTTAAATAGCCTTTTCTTCTCAACTCGCCAATAGCAATATTTACTTCGGATTTTAAAGCATGGCTTTGTGGCTCTTTTCTAAACGCAATCCCGTAGCCGTCTTGCGAATATCTTTGAGGCAGAATCATAAATTCAGGATGATCCATAACAAAACCCGCCAGTATGCTGTCATCAGAGGTCATTGCCTCTGCTTTTCTATCAAGAAAAGCATTAAAACCGTCCTGATAAGTTTTATATCCTTGCAAAATCACTTCCGGAGCAAGGAATCTGATATTTTTTTCACCTGTAGTGCCCAGAACAATTATCACTCGTCTGCCGTTTAAATCACCAACAGTTTTAATAGCAGTGCCTTTTCTAATCATAATAGCCTGGCCAGCGTAATAATATGGCAGAGAAAAATCAACAACTTCAGCTCGTTTAGGGTTTATGGACATTGTCGCAATGACCATATCCACTTCGCCGGAATTTAGTTTTGAAATTCTATTTTGTGCATCCACCTCAACAAACCTTATCAGTTTTTCGTTTCCAAGAATACGTTTTGCCATAAGGTGCGCTATGTCAATGTCATAGCCTTGAAGCTTTCCGTCTTTTACAAATCCAAAAGGTTTTGAGTCATATTTAACACCAACGATAAGCTCGCCGCGTTTTTTTATTTGAGTAAGAGTATCATTATCTTCAGAAGCTTCATTATGCTTTGAACAACCCGTCAAAACAAAAACCGACAACATCATCAAACACAATATCGTTTTTTTTAACATATACATATCCTTTAACTACAAAAACAGCCATCTTGCCACAAGAACTGCCGCTATTATTCCTATTATATCAGCAAAAACACCCGCACAAAGAGAGTGCCGGAATTTTTTTACACCTACCGCACCAAAATATACAGAGAGAACATAAAACGTGGTCTCTGAACTGCCAACCATGATTGCGGCCAGCTTTGTTGCATAAGCATCCGGACCAAAGTTACCTGCTATTTCGGAAAACAAACCAAGCACCGCACTACCTGATAGTGAACGAATAAACATAATAGGCACAACATCAACAGGTATTTTAAAGTAATCCAGACAACCTGAAAACGCACGGGCAGCCAAATCTATAGCGCCGGAAGCACGAAGCATTGAAACAGCGGTTATAATTGCAATCAGATAAGGAATAATCCCCACTGTAACCTTAAGTCCGTCTTTTGCTCCGTCAATAAATGTTTCATAAACAGGTATTTTTTTCACAACTGCAAAAACAAGAGTGATGAGGATTATTGAAGGAATTATCCATGCAGAAATCGAATAAATCAAAGACTTAAACATCGGCATTTTCCTCCGTCTCATTTACAGGTATTTGAGCCGGCCAAATACGCTCCAGCAGTTTAACCCCTACAATAGCAGACAAAAACGCAATTGTTGTAACAATAAGAGTAGGAAACACAATCTCGGTTGGATTTTTTGAGCCGCTTGCAGCAAGCACTGCAATAACTGTCGTTGGAACAATCTGCCAGCCGGCAGTATTCATTGCAAGAAGTGTGCACATATCGTTGGATGCGGAATTTTTATCTTTATTCAACTGCTGTAATTTTTTCATCGCCTCAATACCGATTGGTGTGGCAGCATTAGACAAGCCAAACGCATTGGCAGTAAAATTCATTGCAATATCACCTACAGCCGGATTTCCATCGGGAATATCGGGAAAAAGTTTTTTAGCAACAGGGGTCAACAATCTTGCTATTGCAGCGACAAGTCCTGATTTTTCAGCAATTTTCATAATTCCCAGCCAAAAAGCCATTATGCCTGCAAGATAGATTGCAACTTCAATAGATTTTTGCGCACCTGACATAATAGATTGCACAAGGGCATCTATTTTGCCTGTAACAACAGCCGATATTATAGATATTAAAATTATCAAAAACCAGATATAATTCATTCTTTAATTTTGACAAAATCAATATCAAAAGGCAATTTTTTTACAGATTTACATCACTTGCACTCAAAGGTGCACCGATTACACGTTCAAGATTGGCCGCAGAGATGTGGTATTGCATAAGTGTGTTGTAATACTGCAATCTTGCATTAACGTATTCAATCTGGGCATCTTTAAGCTCAATAGCATCACCAAGACCTACCTTATATCGTCCGGCTGCAAGGTCATATCTTTCCTTTGCAACATCCATAGAAGCTTTTGCTACGGGTATGGATTGTTGAGAGTTTTTGAGCTGGATAAAGGCTTGTTTTACTTCAAGATAAGTTTTTTGGCGTTGTGTTTCGTAATCAGCCTGATCTTTTTTATAAGTAAGAGTTGCCTCATCCACCTGTTGTTTTAACAATAAAAGGTTGAGGTTGGAATAAGAAACCTGTGCCCCAATCTGATAACCGTAATCAGTACCGGGAAGCTTACCGCCCTTGGTGTAGCTGCCAAATCCTGTAATGTCGGGCAAAAATGCAACTTTAGAAGATTTTACAAGCAGCTTGGAACCTTCCATTTTCTTTTTGGCAGCAGCAAGAGCAGGGCTCTGGTCACTTGCTATTTTAAAGGCTTCATCAAAAGTAATGTCATATCTTTTTCTGTCGAGCCTGTCTTGTATGTCAAAAGGTTTTGATTCCGGCACGCCCATTGCATTTGTCAAAGTAGCAAATCCTGTTTCTATAGCATTTTTGGCCTGTATGAGGGTAAGCTTAGCATTATCAAGATTGTAAGCGGCTGTAGAAACATCGATTTTAGCCTTGCTTCCAATAGCATAATATGCCTGTGCTTGCTTTAAGTGAATTTGATATTGCAAAACAGAATCTTCATAAACTTCGGCCTGTTGTTGCAAAAAAAGCTGGTTAAAGTAAGCATTTTTTACCTGATAAACAACTTCATTAATACTTGATTGCAAAGTCTCTCTTGATGCTTCATATGTTTTTTTTGCAACACCTGCTTGTGCACCTGTTTTACCAAAGTCATAAATCAATTGGTTAAACCCAACGTTAGGTAAATTCCAAAGGCTGTATTCCTGCATTGGAAATTTGAAGTTTGTCATAAGCATATCATTTTTAGAATATGATATGCCGGCATTGAGCTTTGGAAAGTAATTGGACCACGCCTGTGCAATTTTGTTTTTATAAATATCTTTGCTTATTAATTGAGAAAGTATGGTCGGGTTGTTTTCAAGTGCAATTTTTACACAATCATCCACGGAAATAATACGTGTTGCAGAAACAGCGCCTTCCATTGCAGGCTGTGTTGATGCACTGAAAGCATCAACCTCTTGTTGCAGTGTAGGATTTTGTTCCTGTTTTAGTTTTACTTCTTGCAAGTCTGGTGTTTGATTTTTTGCTTTGGAAGCTTTTGGCTTTTTAAAACGTTTTTGCTTAATTTTAGGCTCTTTTTCAGCCTTTTTCTTCTTATCATCTTTGATAATAATTTTTACAGAAGGCTGGTTAATATCAGTTTTTGCTTTAACTTCCGTATCGTCATATTTCTCCTTTTTAGGCTTTTTGGCTTTTTGGGGCTTGGCTGCCTTGGTGGATTTAGTTGCCTTATTCGATTTATTCAATTTATTCGCTTTATCAGCCTTAGGCGTTTCTTTCACAGATTCATTGTTTACTGAATCATTTTTCTTGAAAAAATTTAATCCAACAGCAAAAGCATTTCCGCTGTAGCAAGTCAATGAGCTTGCTATTATCGTAGATATAATTAATGTTTTAAATGTCTTTTTCATTTTTTCCCCATTATTATTATGGTGTTATTTCTGTTCGCCTTCAACATTTTGTTTTTTATTCATCACAATATCAACAAGATGCTGGATAATTACGTAAAATGCAGGAGTCATAATTGTACCGAGAGTACCTGCTGCAAGCATACCGCCAAATACGGTAGAACCAACAGATATTCTGGAAGATGCCCCCGCACCGTGAGCAAGAATCAAAGGCAACATACCGACTACAAACGCAACTACCGTCATCATAATCGCACGGAACCTGATTCTTGAAGCTTCTACAGCAGCCTCTTCTATTGTCATTCCATCCTCTTCATGCAGCACTTTGGCAAATTCTACAATAAGGATGGCCTGTTTGGCTGCAAGACCGATAAGCATAATCATACCTACCTGTGAATAAAGGTCAAATGCCTGTCCCATTATCAGCTGGAAGATTAACGCACCTGCTGCAGCAAGAGGACATATAAGCAATACCGCAAGAGGTATAGACCAGCTTTCGTACAAAGCAACGAGGAACAAATATACAAATATCAAAGCCAATGCAATAATTGTACCAGTTTGTCCGCCTGATTCAATCTCTTGTTTTGAAGTACCTGACCATTCAAAGCCCATATCTTTCGGAAGTTCTGCATTTGCAACAGATTCCATGGCTTTCATTGCTTCACCCGAGCTTCTGCCAGTTGCCGGCTGACCGGAGAATTGTACGTTTCTATACTGGTTGTATCTGGTGATAGAACCCGCACCTACAGACTGTTTTAGAGAAACAACCGTTGTGATTGGCACCATTTTACCGGCACTGTTTTTAACATAAATGCCTGTAAGGTCATTTGCACTTCTTCTGAATTTTTGCTCAGCCTGAAGCTGTACCCTAAATACACGGCCCAATTTGTTAAAGTCGTTTACATAATAAGTACCGAGCGTTGATGACAGGGTAGAATAGAGCTCTGTCAGGTCAATGCCCTGAGCCATAGCTTGAGCATAATCGATATCCACAATATACTGAAGCATGTTTGCCTGATACTGTGTATAAACGTTTGTAAGGTCTTTATTCTGGTTTGCCGCCATTATGAGCTTGTTGGCATACTGTTCCATTTCCTGTGGGGTATACTCGCCTTTGGAAAGCATCTGGAATTCAAAACCGCCGACCATACTCATACCGGAAATAGCAGGAGGAGAGAATACACCGATTTGTGCATCTCGAATTGTACTAAAATCTTTTCTGATTCTGCCAAGAATTGCATTTAAAGACAGGTCAGTTTCTTTTCCTTGCATTTTCCTTATAGCTTTTTGGAATATATTAAACTCACGTTTTTCCCATTCATCCAGCCTGATTACCATAAAGGCCTGGTTGGAGGGTCCCATACCTACAAACACGATTCTGCCTTCAACACCTTCGGTATTTTGAAGCATTTCATCCATTCTTTCTGTGACATCAGTTGTTCTGGCAAGTGATGCACCGGCAGGCAAGTTGATTTGTGCCATCAATACAGCCTGGTCTTCGTCAGGAATAAAGCCTGTAGGTATTACTTTAAACAGCACAAGCATTAAAGCAATAATTGCGCCGTAGACAATGAGTGTGAGTTTTTTGTTGTATACAAACTTTTTAACATAGTGCAAATACAAATCGGTAAGTTTTTGGAAATAAACGTTAAATTCCATAAACACCCATTTTATAGCTGCTGATATTTTGTTTGATGGTTTTCTGTTTGGATCTTCGTGTCTTAAGATGATTGAGCACAAGGCAGGTGATAGAGTCAAAGCACAAACAGCTGACAGTGCGATAGATATTGCGATACATACAGCAAACTGTTTATACATCAAACCTGATAACCCCGGCATAAAGCTTACCGGCACAAATACAGCCATAAGCACCAGCGCCATTGAAACAAGAGCTCCGCCGATTTCTTGCATGGTAATCTGTGTTGCCTCAACAGGAGATTTTCCGTCTTCAAGGTGCCTTTTTACGTTTTCAATTACAACAATCGCGTCATCTACTACCGTTGCTACTGCCAAAACCATCGCAAATAACGTTAACAGGTTGATTGACATATCAAACATAGGCAGTGCCGCAAATGTACCAATCAATGATACAGGGATTGCAATAAGAGGAACAAGTGTTGCTCTCGGGTCGCCAAGGAAGATAAAGATAATTGCAACTACGATGATTGAAGTTTCTATAATTGTTTTAATTACTTCCTTCATAGATTCACGAATAAACAATGTATCATCGTGAACCATGGCCAACTCCATACCATCAGGGATAGTTTTGGAGATTTCTGCCATTTTGGCTTCTACTTCATTTACAATGTCAATTGCGTTTGCACCGGGAATCTGTACAATTTGCAACAGTGCAGCGGGTTTGCCATCTACACGTCCGTTTCTGGAGTATGTTTCAGACCCCAGTTCCACACGCGCAACGTCTTTAATTTTTATGCTTGAACCATCCTGATTTGAGCGAATGATTATGTTTTCAAATTCTTCCGGCTCCAAAAGGCGGCCTTTTGTTCTCAATGTAATTTGGAAACGTTGCTTATCAGGCCCGGGCTCCTGACCAAGTGCACCCGCTGATACCTGAACGTTTTGTGTATTGATTGCGTTTTGTACCTCCAAAACAGAGACATTGAGGTTTGCCATCTTTTCAGTATCAAGCCATATTCTCATTGAATAGTTGCCTGCACCGTAAACGTTAACTTCACCAACGCCGGGAAGACGGGCAATTTCATCTTTAATAAAGATAGATGCATAGTTTGTTACATCAAGTTGAGAGTATCTTCCGTCTGTAGAAGCAAGGTTCAAAATAGCAACACCTGCACCTGATACCTGTTGTTTTGCCGTTACGCCCAGCCTTTTAACGTCTTCAGGCAGTTTTGGCTGAATCTGCTGGATTCTGTTTTGTACGTTTACAAGGTCAATGTTTCTGTCAGAACCGACCTTGAAATATATTTGGAGCTGATATGATTCATCCGAGCTTGTCGAAATCATATAAAGCATATCTTCAACACCGTTGATTTGAGACTCGAGCAAAGATGCAACAGAAGACTCAACAACGTCCGCACTGGCACCGGGATATGACGCGCTAACCATAATCTGCGGAGGAGTGATGTTTGGATATTTTTCAAGCTTCAACCCCATCATTGCAATAATACCGACCAACGTAATGAAAATCGATATTACCATAGCAAATCTGGGTTTTTGGATAAAAAAGTAAAGATTTTTTTTATCCGTTGCATTATTTTGCGAGGATTGATTATTGTTTTTGTCCATCTATTTCTTTCTCTTCAGTATTTGCAATTTGTTTTGTTTCATCATAAGATACAAGCGAACCAGGTCTGAGTCTTTGGAATCCGGCTTTGATAACTTTTTCACCCGGTTCAAGCCCCTCTAAAACTATCCAGTTTTCGCCTTCTTGCTTATCGATTGTTATATATTTTTGCTGTGCAATATTTTTGTCATCTACAACCCATACATATGTGCCGTTTGAGCTGTCTGATACAGCTATTTGAGGCACAAGTGTCACTTTAACAGGTTTTTTGGCAATAGCAGTAACGTTGACAAAGTCTCCGGGAACAAGCAGGTTGTCTTTGTTTTGGAAAGTTGCACGCAAAGAAATTGTGCCTGCTGTTTGGTCTACTTCGTTGTTTACAAACTCTAAAACACCTTTTTCCGTATATTCTGTTCCGTCAGACAGCCTGATTTTTACATCCATGCCTGACAGTTCACAACATTTTGGGTCAATAGCATTTTTCATATACTTTAAGTAGTCTTCGCTTTTGATTGTAAAATAGGCATAGATAGGGCTTGTGCTTACAATTCTTGTAAGCGGGCCGGATTGAGCATTAACGAGGTTTCCTTCTGTGATAAGGATTTTACCGACTTTTCCATCAACAGGAGAAGTGATTTTTGTATAACTCAAATTAAGACGTGCAGCTGCAAGGTTTGCTTTATTTACATCAAGCGCAGCTTTGTTTTGGTCTCTTGTAGCAAGAGCGTTATCGTAGTATGACTTACTAACAAAATCATTTTTAACAAGCTCTTTAGCTCTGACCAGTTCTTTTTGAGAATTAATCAAAGCAGCCTGTGATTGTTTTACGGCAGCTTCGGCCTGTTGAACGGCTATAGCATACTCGTTTGGCTGTATCAAAAAGAGAGTTTGACCCTTTTTAACAAAAGCACCTTCTTGAAAATATCTTTTTTGTAGCCAGCCGTTTATTCTTGCAACAACATCTACAGAGTATTTTGCCTCAATACGCCCTACAGATTCTGTCTTAGGGAGCACTGTGTCTTCTGTAGAATAAGCTATTTCAACAGGTGTTGGCTTTTTAGCCATTTCTGCTGCGATTTTGGCACTTATAAAACTTGCAATTTTATTGACAGCAATAGGGACAATAATTATAGCAGCGATTATTATCCAAATTAATGTTTTCTTATTCATTATAATTAATCCTCTTCCCGTACAATTTGCTAATTGTTATCATAACAACAATTTTATATTAACGCAACAATTTTGCAATAGTACAAGCGGAGGATACTTTAATCGTCTTGGCCGTTATCTTTTGAGCCAGTATCCGAATCAGCATCAGTAGATGAATCGTCATCCGCAGAGGCTTCTCTGCTCCACAATTCGTCTGTAAATTTCCATCCGTTATTGTAGAGCTCTTTTGTTTCGTCTACAGGGATAAGTTTTTCTTCAACAAAATCAAGCTTAAAATTAAATTTGTCTTTACCTTTTAAGTTTGGTTCCTTATCTAAACCATTGATATCGGCCTTGATAATACAAGACCCGAGATCGGTTGAAGAGGATGACTTTTTCTCACAGGAATCCAAGCTGTAAGAGATACCGTCTTTTGTTGTAACGCTTTTTTCGCTTTGTTTTTCCAACACTGAAAAATATGGGATAAAATAAGTTGAAAAAAGCTTGTCTTCACTTGTTTTCTTTGCCCAGTGTTTTATAATACCATGCTCCATCACAGCATTATCAATAACTTCCTCAAGAGTTACATATGCTTTTTGTACTCTCTTTTCGTAGTCGGTACGTTGAGAGTATTTTTTGAGCTGTGGTATTGTCATTGCGGCAATTACACCGATAATAGTAAGTACAAGTGCAAGCTCAACATAAGTCATTGCTTTTAATTTTTTATTAAACAACATTTCAAAACCTTTCATAACAGTTATTTACAAAGCTCGCTTTTTTTAATTAGCTTTCTCAAGTTAGCATATCTTTGAACTTCTTTGTTGAAAGAATCCACAGACTCCAAAGCAGGGTTGTCAATATGCGACCTGTAATCAAATTTGGAATCAATAATATAAACGGTAGGATAACCGCTGATTTGATACTCTCTCACCAGCTTTTCATTTTCGGGATTTTCAACATTAATGAGCACAACATTAAACTCATCTTTTGTTATGTTTCTTACTTTATCCAGTCTTGGCATAAATTTTTTGCAATAAGTACACCAGTCAACGTAAAATACTGCAATCATTGGCTTATCTTCCTGTGATGCCTGGGCATAAGTAACGCCAAGATCGTAGTCAGATGGTTTCATATTTGCTTTTGGCAAAATAGCAAAACAGGCAGCCGATACACCAACCAGTGCCAACACTGCAAGGGATACGAGTAAGGTTTTTAATTTTTTATTCATTGTTATAATTTTGCTCCTTTTGGTACAACTGTTACTCCTCCTTCTGAAACATAAAAGCCTCTTTCTTCGTCTTCTTTTCTGTCAAAGCCGATTTTTGTGTAAGGCGGAATATCAACGTTTTTGTCTATGATAGCTTTTTTGATATGCGAGTGTCTGCCGACATTTACATTTTCCATAATAATAGAATCGACAACGCTAGAAAAACTGTTGATTCTAACTTTTGGAGAAAGTATGCATCTTGAAAGTGTACCACCTGAAATGATACAACCCTCTGAAACAAGAGAGTTTGTAGCAAGACCGCGTCTTTCCAACTCTTCCCAGATAAATTTTGCAGGGGGATAGTTGTAGTTAAAAGTTCTCAGAGGCCACTCTTTTGTATAAAGATTAAATTCCGGATCATATGCAAGCAAGTCCATGTTGGCCTGCCAGTATGCATCCATTGTTCCCACATCACGCCAGTAGCCTCTTTCAGATTCTTCCATTCCGGGGAAGGTATTTTGTGCAAAATCGTACACAAAAATCCTGTCACCCTGCTCAAGCATTTTGGGTATAACATTTTTGCCAAAATCGTGATTTGATACCTGAATATCAGCATCGATTCGTAATTCTTTAATCAGTTTATTTCTGTTAAAGAAATAATTGCCCATAGATGCCAGACATTTTGTCGGGTCACCGGGGAGATGTTTTGGTGTTGTTTTTGGTTTTTCAATAAAGTTTGTTAAGTGCCAGTTGTCATCTACTTCCATAATCCCATATTCACCGGCTTCTTCTATGGGAATAGGGATAGCAGAGATTGTCAAATCCGCATTATTTTGTTTATGAAAATCCAGCATTTGCTCAACATTCATTTTGTAGATGTGGTCTCCGCCAAATACTGCAATATATTTAGCTTCTTCTTCAGCCAGGATATGGTGAATGTTTTGAAACACAGCATCAGCAGTACCTTTGTACCAGTGACCGTCTATTCTCATCTGGGCCGGAATCAGGTCAACATACTGGTTGATAATGGGAGACAAAGGCCAGGTGCGCACGATATGTTTGTTTAGCGAATCTGATTTGTATTGTGTAAGAATTTTTAGTTTATAAAATCCGGAATTAATAAAATTGTTTATAACAAAATCAATAATACGATAGCGTCCGCCAAAAGGCACAGCGGGTTTTGCCCTGTCTCTTGTCAGAGGGTAAAGTCTTTTTCCCTCGCCGCCTGCAAGAATCATTACCAGTGTATCATCTGCTGCCATGTACCAACTCCCGAATTCTTATTTTTTTAATTAACCGATACACTAATCATATCATATAACTATCTATTCTTGCAATTTGTCGTATTCTTCTTTGGTAATATATTCTTTATCATTATAATAAACCAGATCACCCATGGGGTTGCCGGAAGCATCCACCCATTGACTAATATAAGTGCCGTTTTTTCCAAAAGTAAATTTGTAAATGTCTTCTAGATTACCATCTGCAGAATATTCGCGCCGTAAAGATGATTTTTTACGTCCTTTTTCATCGTAACTAAAATCTTCAACAGATTTTAATTTTTTATCTTCAGTATAATCTATACGCTTTGTACTTATTGATTTACCATCCGCCGAATATGAATAATTTGTTATAGATAACAAATTACCATTTTTGTCTTTTGTTACTTCCTTTATGGCGTTACCATTATCATCATATGTCATTGTTGATGTTGAGCCGTCTTCTTTTGTCCAAACATCTCTGCCATCTTTCAACAGCTGGAAGTCACCGAATTTTCCTTTGTTATCAAACCAAGTGCCATCCTTGCCTACCATGGCTGCATCTTTATCCATCGCGTCAAATTTATTTGTTTCTTTATTCCATTGGTAGTGTTTTTTTGTTTTGGGGTCGTAATAGATGTTATTTGATTTGGACGCAAAAGTTTCTCTTAGGCCCATTGCTTTTATTTCGCCTTCTTTATCTTTGGGCACAGCTTGTTTTTTTTCAGGTGCTTTAGGGGCTTCTTCTTTTGGTTCTTCTGTTTTAGGTTCTTCTTGCGCAGGGGCAGCATATTTTTCTGTCCATTCTGCTATGGCGGCAGCTGAATCTTTTGGGCTTTGAACATTGCCGGGGAGTTTCACATTTGCTCCGACTAGCAGGTATTCTACTCCGTTTTTAGCGGTTTTTACAGCGCCCTGGTTATCTTTTTTAAATTGTTCTTTGGCTGCTTCTATATTTTCCGCGGTTAGTTCTTTGCCTTGTGCTTGCAGGGATTTTTTGATTACGGCTGTAAAGCTTTCGTCTGGTTGGACAATGTAGTTATGGAGTTGTGCGGATTTTTGAGCAGGTCTTGTAGGTTCTTCTTGTTGTGGGGTTGGGGTTTCAGGTTGAGGGGCAGCGGGAGGTTCTTTTTTCATTGCGGCTTCTGATTGTTCTCTTTGGTAGTCTGAGATGACCTTGTCTGTAGAGATTTTTGTATCATTTTTTGTTGCTTTTCTTATATTTTTGATAAATTCTTTTAAATCTTTTCTATCGATAGCGTCATCGCCTGTTAGGCCGAGTTCTTTATTGAGCCAGGCTGCACCTTTTTCCAATTCGGATTTGGAGAGTTTTTTGTCTCCGTTTCCGAACTGGGAGTCTATTTTTTCGAAGGCATCCATTGCGCTTGCAAGTTCTATTCCTTCTAATTTTTCTCCGCCGTTGAAGTTGAAGGCTTTGAAGACGTTTATCAACTTCTTGTTATTTTTCACTGCTTCTTGTTGTGTCACTCCGTCTGTAGAGATTTTAGAGACGTCATATTTTTTTTCTTCACCGATATTCATTTTTTTTGAGAACCAACCCATGGCGCACACCCTTTCATTCACACATTTTTTATATTGTTGTTATCGGTTAGTTTTGTCCCTGGCTTTAGCACGAGACGATTCCATTCCCTGTACTGTACTGTCAGAAAGGGTAGCACGTAGGGTTTTTGAGGTTTGTAAACTTTTTTTAACATTTATTTATTTGTAATAAAATAAAGTAAAAGAATATAAGGAGCACCCTATGACAAGACCTATGACTATTGCAGAAAAAATACTTGCAGCTCATGCCGGACTCAAGGAAGTAAAACCGGGACAACTTATCAGTGCAAAACTTGATATTACTCTTGCAAACGATATCACAGGCCCTGTTGCAATAAAAGAATTTAAAAAAATAGGTGTAGACAAAGTATTTGATAAAGAAAGGGTTGTGTTTGTGCCCGACCACTTTGTGCCTAACAAAGACATAAAATCAGCCCAGCAGGCAAAAATGGTGCGTGAATTTTCTAAAGAACAAAATCTCAAAAACTATTTTGAAGTAGGCCGCATGGGAATTGAACATGCACTGCTGCCGGAAAAAGGCATAGTAACCGCCGGAGATTTGATAATAGGGGCTGACTCTCACACCTGTACTTACGGAGCACTGGGCGCTTTTTCAACAGGTGTAGGCTCAACAGACCTTGCCTGTGCAATGGCCTCGGGTGAAACATGGTTCAAGGTTCCACCGACCATAAAAGTTGAGTTCAACGGAAAGCTAAACAAATGGGTGAGTGCAAAAGACCTTATTCTGCATCTTATCGGTGACATAGGTGTAGACGGCGCATTATACAAGGTGCTTGAAATAGGCGGAAGCGCAATACAAGAAATGGAAATGGACGGACGCCTCACAATTTGCAACATGGCAATAGAAGCCGGCGCAAAAGCAGGCATAATCGTGCCTGATGCAATAACAAAAGAGTATCTCAAAAACAGAAGTCTAAGAGAGCCTGTATACTACACAAGCGACGTTGACGCAGAATATGAAAAAGTTCTTGTATACGATGTTTCCAAAATTGAGCCGACAGTTGCATTCCCTCATTTGCCTGAAAACACCAAGCCAATTTCACAGGTCGGAGACATAAAAATCCATCAGGCAGTAATAGGCAGCTGTACAAACGGCAGATTATCAGATTTGCAAGTAACTGCACAAATCCTGAAAGACAGAAAAGTTCACCCTGATGTGCGTTTAATCGTTTTTCCGGGTACACAGGATATCTATCTTGAGGCAATGAAACTCGGCTATTTACAAACAATTATTGAAGCTCAAGGCGCTGTTTCCACACCCACATGCGGGCCTTGTCTAGGAGGGTGGGCCGGTATTCTGGCAGAAGGTGAGAGATGCATATCAACAACCAACAGAAACTTTGTCGGCAGAATGGGCCACACAGACAGCGAGGTATATCTTTCCTCACCGGCTGTTGCAGCAGCGAGTGCAGTGCTTGGTAGAATCGCTGCACCTGATGAATTGGATTAGATTGATTGTTAAACGTTAATAAGCTCTTTTACTTCATTACGTTTAATTTTTCGGGTTGTAGTTTTTGGTAAAGGCTCTTTGAGCATAATAATATTAACCGGCCTTTTGTATGCAGCAAGACGAGAGGAGTAATGTTTTGCCTCTTCTCTCACCATACGGTTAAGTTCTTCTTCATCTTTGGCAAGAGAGATAAAATGCTCAGTTGGTACAATGACAGCAACAATATCTTCCGTGCCTTCTTTAGACCCGCTTGTTCGAGATGAGCCAAACACGCACACCTCTGAAAAATTTTCGCTTTCGCACAGTACTGATTCGACCTCTTCAGGAAAAACTTTTTTGCCACCTGAAAGTACAATCATATTTTTTATACGCCCTGTAATATGTATATGGCCGTCTTTATCAATGCTGGCTATATCACCTGTATGCAGCCATCCGTCAGGCGTAATCACCTCTGATGTCAGTGTTGGACGGTTGTAATATCCTTTCATCACAGACGGTCCTTTCAATAACAACTCGCCTGTTTCAGGGTCGATTTTTGCTTCAACACTTTTTAATGGTCTGCCAACAGAGGCTATATCATTTCTTTTATCATAATTTACACTGACAACAGGGCTTGTTTCGGTGAGTCCGTAGCCTTGAAAAACCCTGATGCCGATTCTTTCAAAAAACTCGCCCACTGATACATCAAGAGGTGCCCCGCCTGATATACAGCCAAAGAAATTGCCGCCAAATTTTTTGTGAATTTTATTAAACATCAGTTTTCTAAGCCGATAAGACGGCACATATTTTGACACAGCAAGCATTGCATAAAACATTGTGCGCACAAACGGGTGAGAGTTCTTAACTTCTGACTCTATACCCGCTTTTAAAAGTTTTAAAAATGCAGGCACTACAATCATAAAATTAATATTTTTTTCTTGCATAATGCTCAAAATATCTTTGGGTTTGAGGCTTTTTGTATAATATACAGAAAGTCCCCAGCTCAAAATCATCGAGAACCCAACAGTAAGTTCAAAAAGGTGGTTCATTGGCAAAATTGAAAGGATGGAGGAAATTTTTTTCTTGCCAAAGAATTTTTTATACAGGTCAGACATGTCATTGAGCTGTGTAAGCATATTATTAAAAGATATTTCCACCCCTTTGGGTGCGCCTGTTGTGCCCGATGTGTAGATTATCAAAGCTGTAGATTTTGAGCTTCTGTGTTTCCATTTTGCTTCATAGTTATTGGGGAGTTTGTGGATAGATGGTATTTCCGCTTCTTTTTCACCTGTTTCATCAAAAGAGATGATAAATTTTATTGAATCCACTTCTTTTTGCAATTCTTTTGCAAGCTGGATAAAACTGTTTGAAACAATCATAACAGTAGGCAGGCAATCAGATAGAATTGATTTTAGCTCGTACTTTGTAAGTTTTATATCAAGAGGCACGGTAGTCATTCCTGACATAACAGATGCAAACACTCCTGCACCGAATTCCGGACGGGATTCTGACAAAATAGCAAGCCTGTCGCCTTTTCGCACTTCCAGGTTGTTGATGAGATAACAGGCAAGTTTTCGCGACAATCGCCCTATGCCTTTGTACGTAAACTCATTCCAGCCATGAGTTGTACGAATCCCTAGTGCCACACGGTTTTCATAGTCTTCTGTTTTATTCTCAAGAAACAGAAGTATGTTTTTTGCAGTTTTTTCCATCCTTTTGTCTATTGCAGTTTGTTTTGCATTAAAAGCCATTTAATCACCCCTGAATAATAATACGATGCAGTTAGAAATATTATAATTCATTATCAGGGTACCATCAAATAATTAAATTTTTTTACTGTTTTACAAAAGTTTATAAATTAGCAAAAAATTTTGATTACAATTTTTAGCGTAACTAAGTATAAAAGGAGCACTAATGAACGTAAGTTTTAAAGGCGTGAAAAATACAGGAGCCTACTATCACATACAAAAAGAAGCCGTTGCAGTGGAGCGAAATAACAACAAATATATTCTTCCAAAAGGAAAATATTTTAACATGCATACAGAGCTTACCAATATTAACGGAAAAGACCGTGACGAATTCAATGAGGTATTAAAAGCTTTTCCAAACCAATATAACCCTAACACTTTAAATATATCCTACGAGGAATTTGTAAATCCGAATAACGGAGAAAAAATGAAGATTTATGCAGTCAACGACAACATAATTGACATAAACAAAATAACATTTAGTGTGTTTAACAAAATTTTTAAACTTATGCAAAAAATTCAAAAGATGCCGGATGAAGAGTTAAAAACAGAAAATGCATACTTACACTCGCCTGAGGCAGTTGATGCTTTTAAAAGTTATATGAACCATGCCAAATACAACCTTGACCAGGTCATAGACCTGGCCCACACAAGAGATTACGCTCGCAAAGGCGCAGTGACACTCGGCAACAAATTTGAAAAAAAACTTACAGAGTATATTTATAGCTAAAAAAAGAGACAAACCCTTTTGGATTTGTCTCTTTTTTTTTATAGTTTTAAAACTATACTTTTTCTGCAACCATTTTTGTAGTTTCAGCCAATCTTGTTGAATAACCCATTTCGTTATCGTACCAAGAAATGATTTTAACCATGTTGTCGCCCATAACTCTTGTTAACAAAGCGTCAACTGTAGATGATTGAGATGAACCAATGTAGTCAGTAGAAACTAACGGTTCTTCTGTATAGCAAAGAACGTGTCCGTCAGCGCCTTCTTTCAAAGCAGCGTTAACAGCTTCAACTGTAACAGGTTTTTCAGTTTCGAATACAACGTCAACAAGTGAAACGTCCGGTGTAGGAACACGCATAGCGAAACCATCCAATTTGCCTTTGAGTTCAGGAAGAACCAATGCAACAGCTTTAGCAGCACCAGTTTTTGTAGGAACAATGTTCAAAGCGCCAGCTCTAGCTCTTCTTGGATCTTTGTGGCCGGCATCTAAGATTCTTTGGTCACCTGTGTAAGAGTGAACAGTTGTCATTAAACCTTTAACAATACCGAATTTTTCTTTGATAACTTTAGCAACAGGTGCCAAGCAGTTTGTTGTGCAAGATGCCATAGAAATTACATTGTGTTTTGCAGGGTCATATTCTTTTTCGTTAACGCCCAATACAATAGTAATATCTTCGTTTGTAGCAGGAGCAGAAATGATAACTTTTTTAGCGCCTGCTGCAATGTGAGCTTTAGCTTTTTCTGCATCTGTGAAGAAACCTGTTGATTCAACAACAACATCAACACCCAAATCTTTCCAAGGAAGGTTTGCAGGATCTTTTTCTGCAAAGAATTTAATTTTTTTGCCGTTTACGATGATACCTTCATCATAAGCTTCTACTTCACCATCAAATTTACCCATTACAGAGTCATATTTGAAAAGTCTGGCTGCATCTTCAGGTTTTAAACCGGGGTCGTTGATAGCAACGTAATCGATTTCGTTGAAGATACCTTCTTTAACTGCTGCTCTTAATGTGTTACGGCCGATTCTACCGAAGCCGTTGATTGCAACTTTTTTAGCCATTTTTAGCTCCTCTTCTTTTTGTACAATGTATTAAATACACCCATGTTATAAATTAAACATGAATTATAATCAAGCATTATAGATTCTGTTTTATGTTTTCAATCAAAAAAAGACCTGCTTTAAAAACAGGTCTTTTTATTTACTTATTCAATGTTTCTTTTTTAGCTTCGCAACTGTCAAGGTCGTTTATACACTTGCTCGAATTTGCGTATTCACTGACTTTTTTAGTAGTAATTCGTTTGTTATTCAAACAAGCTGAACCTGCAACGCATCCGCCTTCGCAGGCCATAATCTCAACAAGGTTGCCCTCGGGGCACTGCCCTTTTTTGGCCCAGTTTTTAAGGTCTCTTACCGATTTTGGATTCAGACCGTTAACGCATGTCGGGAACAATTCAGGGAAGTCTTTTAATGCAACTTTAACAGACTGCGCAACACCGCCTGTGATTGCAAAGTTTCTACCTTCTTTTGAAGCTTCGTTTGCAAATTCGTAATCTTTGCAATTAGCAACTTCTATTCCGCGAGCAACAAAGAGTGCGCCCATTTCTTCAAAGTTCATAACAAGGTCTGTGTACTCATCTTTTTGAGCTTCTTTTCTTTTTGCAACACATGGCCCGATGAAAACAGTAACCGCATCAGGATACTTGTTCTTAACAAACTCTGCTGTGTAATGCATAGGAGTTCTTGTTTCGGAACGGAAAGGTTTCATCTCGGGGATATGTTTATCCACGAGTTCGTTGTAAGCAGCACAACAAGATGTTGTCATAAACTCATTGCCTTTTTCCATTCTTTCTTTAAAGTCTTCGGCTTCGGTTCTTGCTGTAGTATCAGCACCTTGTGCAACTTCAAAAACTTCTGAAAATCCGGATTCTACAAGTGCTTGAGCTATTTTGTTAATAGAAACAGGAAGCTGTCCGACAACAGCCGGAGCCAGCATTGCAACTACTCTTTTGCCGTCTCTCATTGCTTTTAATACATCAATAACTTCGCTTTTTTCATGTACAGCTGCAAACGGGCAAGCACCAACACAGGCACCGCAGCTGATGCATTTATCAAAGTCGATAACGGCGTGGCCCATTTCATTTTTGTGAATAGCACCAACAGGACAGGCATCTTCACACGGCACTTTAAGTTTTACAATTGCACTGTACGGGCATACAGAGATACACATACCGCAGTTTTTGCATTTTTCGCCGTCAATAACGGAACGGCCGTCTTTAATCTGAATTGCGCCAAATTTACAAGTAGAAACACACGGTCTTGCGACACAGCCCTGACACAACTCTGTAACATATACACGGCTTGGTACACAGCCTTTGCAAGCCGCATCAACAACCGTAAGAATTTCGCCTTCCGGTTCTTTTCTTTCCATTGCCTGTTTAGCATATTCATTCAATGATGTCATTTCATCATCTGTTTCAACGCTGCAGCCAAGTCCGGCAATTGCTCTTTGTCTTAAGATTGCTCTTTCTTTATAAATACAGCATCTGTAAGGAGCGTCACCGTTTTTGGGGCGCATTTGGAAAGGAAGCTCTCTTATTGAGCCCATTTCCTGATTAATAAAAGCTCTTATTAATCTAACCAGTACTTCTCGTTTTAAGTGGGTTGTATTACTGTTATCCATTTAATTTACTCTCAATCGCTTTCAATACTTTCTCAACTGTAGCCTCAGAGATTATTTCGCCATCTATTTTTACAAACGGAGCTTTCATGTATGTCGCATTTTTGCACAAATCCAGACAAGTGTGAGCTTTTATATCCACATATTTTTTGTACTGAGGAGGAATGAGTGACTCAAGCTCCTGCAATTTTGACGCACCCATTACAAAGCAGGTGGTACCAAAACATAATTCCACTAAAATTTTTCCGGATTCTTCCATTTAATTCTCCCTTTGCTGATTTAGATTTTGTCTTGATGACATTAAATAAACTTGAGGTTTACCTTTTTAATATAACGTCCTGATAAAATTTTTTCCAGTTGTTTTACAACATTTTTACGAATTTCCAATTCCAGAGGCAAATCAGGGTCATAATGTGCCTGATTCAGCTTTGACCCTATCATAAATTCTATGACGTCAGAATCAAGTAAAAGTTCAATGAGCCTTCCAGCCGCATCATCAGGCCATCTATCATAGCCTTCATTAAGATATTCAAGCACTTTTGTAAGCGTCAAAATCCCTTCTGTTATCAAGTCAACGCCATCCATATGCGAACATGCCGGCAACATACCCTTGTTATACTTTTCCGTTGTTATTTCTCTCCCGAGCTCTCTGGCAATAAGGTTTGCTGTAGTACCGCCAACAATAGCCTTGCGTCCGTCAAAATCGTCAAATATTTTTGAATATTCGGCATCTCTGTCCTGACGGTACGGCGGGCCTGTAAATATCAAGAGTTTTCTAGGTTTTCTAAAATACAGAATCAAAGCAGATACGTCATCTTTGGCTTTTCTTTCGGGCTCTTTTCTTATTGCTTCTTTAACTATTTCACAAGCCAGATGGCGGCTGGAAATTGTAGGATTACGGCGCAGTTCACCCTCTACAAAATCTATAAGCCCCTCGCGACGCCAGCCGAGCTTGTACTCATCTGTACCCATGCCTGCTTGAGTAACCCCGTCCGAACAAAATACGAGCCTGTCTTCGGGTTCAAGTTTAAACTTGTATAAATGCATATGCCGGTTTGTGAATTTTTTAGACGTAATAACACGCGGCTCGTGTTCAAGCACCTGCCCGTTTCTTATGTGGATAAAATCAGGGTTGCCCTCTTCTACAATTTTTATGTACCCGTCATCAGTACATTCAAACGCAGAAAATGTTGCATAGCTGATTTTTCTAACCTGACATACCGGCAGAGAGTTCATGATTACTTCTGTTGCTTTCAGAATATCTTTGCCTTCTTCTATAAATTTGAGAATCATTGTTGCCGTCATTGTGGCAAGGATATTTGCCTTTATCCCGCTACCTAAACCGTCTGACAATACAGCCAAAAGACGCCCTTCGTCTGTGAACCTTTTTGATTTAAAACAATCGCCAAAGGTATTCTGACCGTCTTTTTTTTGCTGGTAGCAATCTATGTCAACAAAAAATGATTCTTCAGGCATTGTGCATCCTTATTTCATTTCCTGCTCATCGTCTTCGGGTTTTTCTTCATAACCCTGGGCAATCTGGCTGAGCAGCAGCTCTGTATCCACCATGTGTTCACCCAGAAGACAAGCAATATTTTGTACTGTTGCTATATTTTTTTCGATAACTTCGTGAGCTTTTCTTGCTATCTGTTCGCGTTTCATCTCTGTTTTTGTCACATCAGTAATTACAGCACCGACAATTTTGTTTCTTTCTATTTCAAAAACAGCTATGTCATAGAGATTTTTGTCCACAGCATAACGTTCTTTATGAATATCTTTGCCGGATTTTAAAGTACGTTTGAACAAATCAGTAAAAGGTACAACCCTGTCTAATGCACCGCCGGCAAGCCCTTCGGGGCGATCTTTAAAGATTTCAAGCAAATCAGGAGCAAACATTCTTACAAAAGCTTCGTTTGTTTCGATAATATTGAGGTTGGCATCGGCCATAACAATAGCCGAAGGCATAGAACGAAGCATTGCGCTTGCTTTTCTAATAGCAAGTTTTCTCATATAAGACACACACATAGAAGGCTCTGCATCGCCTGACAAAAGAGCCTGGGCCAGCTGACGACAGGTATCATAGCCGCAGCCTCCGCAATTGAGCTCATCTTCTATTCCGTGTTTACCGATACTGGCCATTGCTTCTGCAATCTGTTCAGGCGTGTAGTGACGGTTGTTTTGCGGTCTTTCTTTATATTCTTTTTCCACAACAACTTCCGGCTCGGAGGGGATATCATCCCTTAGCTTGACTGTTCTAAGAATATCAGACATTGCAAGCACACCCGGTTTTGAAGAATCCATGCACGGACCGTTTGCACAGCCGCCAGGACAGGCAAGTGCCTCTAGGAATATCGTTCTGTCAATTTTAGAATCATCAAGATTTTGCAAAGAGTCTCTAAATGCAGGAATAGAACTTATGCTCACGAGCTGAATATCTTTAGCACAGCCGGAAAGCCTGATTGTTTTATTCATACCGCCTTCTATCGGGTAATAAGCACCTTCATATGCTTTTTTCGGTACAAATTTAACATCTTCATCAGCATCGATTTGCCCGAGCACAATATTTTCCTGCTCAAACCATTGTGCTGCTTCATGAAATGTCAGAGAAACATCTATAAGAGAAGGATTTTTATCCGCTTCATTTTTCTTTGCAATACAAGGGCCCACAAATACAACGCCAATATCTTCACCGTAACGTTTTTTGAGCAGCTTTGCATGTGTCATTGCCGGAGATCCTACCGGTGTAATAAATTTTGTGTATTCAGGCATATAGAGTCTTACATAGTCTACTATTGCCGGACAAGCACTTGATATATGGAGCTTTTTCTCTCTGTCCGAGAGTATTTTTGTTACTTCAATAGACACTTCCTGCGCGCCAAGTGCTGTTTCAGAGACTCCTTCAAAACCGAGTTTTTTAAACGCAGTAATTATTTGCTCGGTATTACAGTTAAAAAATCCGGCCCAGCTCGGAGCAAGAGAAACAAACACACGTTTTTTAGCTGTCAAAACAGCACGTGCTCTGTTGAGGTCATTTCTTATTTTTTTAGCTTCAGAAGGACAAACAAGCACACAATGGCCGCATGCAATGCACTTTTCCGGAATAACCGAAGCATGTCCGTTTTCTATACGTATAGCCTTCATACTGCATTGGCGTACGCATTTATAGCAGTCTACGCACTCATTTTTGAGTGTGTAAATCGGATACTGATTGTTCATCGTGACCTCATATTTACTTTTTTTAAGGATGCTGTTTAAAGATATTTTTTAAGTATTGCTTCCAATCTGACAGGAGAAGCAGACTCGCAGTTTTCGCCGTTAATAATAACATTTGGGCCAACTGCACAGTTGTTTTCACATCTTGAGCCGATTACTTCGATTTTTGCATCAAGACCGTTTTCTTTAACAAAATTTTCAATATAATCAAGGTTTGCAGCATTGCCTCTGGCAAAGCAAGAGCTGCCCATACACACTTTAATAGTAATAGTTTGAGTTTTTTCTTTTTGCATTTTAACTTCCTTTATTTGTCTTCGACCGGGTGCAGTTGAGTGATAAAATTCACCAATACCAAGCTATATTTTAAGGCATTTTTTGAATATTATCAAGCAAAAGCTGAAATCGTGATTTTTTTCTTTATTTATTGTATAATTCTATCAGGATTTTTATAGGTAACGTTATTATGAGCAAAAACATACCGGAAAAAATTACAAACAGACTGACACTATATCACAGCATTACCGTAGAATATCTGGAAGCCGGCATTGAAACAATCTCAAGCCCTCAAATTGCACAACGACTTGGCATTGATGATTCGCAGGTAAGAAAAGATTTTAAACTGTTAAACAATGCAGGTAAATGCCGTGTGGGATATATGGTAAAAGACCTTAAAGATTCTATTGAAAAAACACTCGGTTTTGCTCATTCAAAAGATGCTTTTATTGTTGGAGCGGGCCACCTGGGGCTTGCGCTTGCAAAATATGACAGTTTTAACAGCTACGGGCTGAATATACTTGCACTTTTTGACAATGACCCTCAAAAAGTTGATATGCAGGTTAATAACAAACAAATTTTTCACATATCAAAATTACCTAACCTGACACAAAGGCTTGGTGTTGATATTGCAATACTGACAGTACCAAGACAAAACGCGCAGCAGGTTGCCGACTTTTTGATTGATTCAAACATAAAATACATATGGAATTTTACCCCTGCAGTGCTCAAGGTTCCGCAAGATGTAAAAGTCTGGAACGAAAACCTTATGGGAAGCTTTTTGCAATTTGCGTGCAAAGATATTATTTAATATCAAAGATTTTCGTCGAAAAGATTAAAGTCTTCCTGATTAACTTCTCTTAAAAAGTCAATCCAATCTGTGTAATAATCAGTGAGAGCAGAATTATACCCTGTTAAAATCTCTCTAAAAGATTGCTGCATCATAATTACGGAAGTCAGGTCAGATTTACCTTCTTTATAATTTTTTTGTGAAATTCTAATTAACTCAGCAGAATCTTTGACAAGCTTATTTTTATAAAAAAGCAAGTTTGTTTGCGAAGTTATCAACCTTTCATACGCAGTGCTCAAATCTTTAAGGGCTTTATTTTTTGCAGATTCATAGTTAATCTGTGCCTGTTCTATCTGGAGTTTTGCATTTTTTATTTCCGGCTTATAGGTATAAAAAACCGGAATATTATTCAATGCAGCACCGGCATATGCACCTGCCTCGTAGTTTCCGGAATCTGACTTAGTGTGAGCAAGGTATGCATAGCCGCCAAACAACTCTACATCAGGTATTCTTTGCCTTGAAACAACTGTCAGATTTTTACGTGCAATATCAACTTCTTGCTTTGCTGCTCTAATATCCAGCCTTTTTTCAAGAGCTTTTTGTGCAACAAGCTCAAAAGGAGGCAGCTTTTTGTTAAAATCAGGAGTTTTCAAAGAGATAAAAACAGTTTCACCAGGCAAGAAATCCTCTTTTGTATCATAAATAATATCCGATTCTTCCTTTATATTTAACGCCTTGTTAAAGTCATTGCGTGCAGCGTTAACTGCTGTTCTTGCAGAATTAACAGAAGTAGCCAGCCTGTTAAGGGCAATCTGTGCCTGTATTACATCTGTTTGTGTGGCTTTACCGGCTTCAAAGCGTTTTTGCGCAATATCAGCCAGCTCGCACAAAAGCATATCCTGTGCCAACAGGTCATTTAAAACGGTTTTGGCCCCTACAAGATCCACATAAGTTTCTCTAACATCCATCTCGAGCGTAAATTCTGCAAGTTTGACATCCAGCTCTTTTTTATACAATTCTGATTTGGCAAGTTTTTTACGCGGTGCTCTTTTACCGATTTCAACGGTTTCTGTAAGACCAATCTGCTGAGGTTCGCTTCTGCCGGCTCTACCATAGTTATAGAAAATATTAAAATCAGGGTTTTGCAGCCTATTGGCAATCTTTACACCGTTTTTTGCAAGCTCAACTTCAATCCTTGCTGCTTGCAAATCCAAATTGTTAGACAATGAAAGCTGTATTGCATCATCAAGATTAATTTTTTTAACATGCGCCGCATAAACAGGCGAATATGAAAGCAGCATTATTGTTAAAGATACTGTTATTAATGTTTTTAAATTTACTTTTATGGCTGTAATCTCCTATTATTCCTGTGTTTCCGTACTGCCTGATTTTTTATAAAACTTATAGATTTCGCCCAGTGTTTTCACTGCTTTGTTTTGCTGAATTTCCTGAACTTTTTCATTATTTTGCAGAGCATTTGTAACACCCTGTTTAACATCCTCTTTAATTTGCTCTTTAAGCTCTTCTTTTGTTACAGGCAATGAAGGCATCAAAGATTTTTCTATAGCAGCCTGTTCCTCTTCTATTTTTTCGGGCGTATTAAGCCATTGGAAACGTTTTATTGCACCTGTCGGATTGTTAAGATTTCCGTTTAACAACACTTTAAACGACTTTGTATTTGTCTTTTCAGGAGTCAAGGCAGGGATTTTTTCCAGCACTGATTTGTTTGCTGCTGCGTTATACGTATTCAACGCAGATGCGATTTTGGCACCGAATTTTGGAATAAACGAAGCAAATTTTTCCACTGACAAATCAGCCACAGGCCCCAATGATTTAGTTACTTCCGGTGACAAAGAGCCCAAAATTTCGATATTGGAAATCATTGAAAGTATATTCACATTTCCATTCAAAAGCAGCGACATATGAGGTCCTGACATTTGAACAGGAGCAAGAAAAGCAACACCGTTTTTCAAATCAATATCGCCTTTTAAATAAGCAAATTTACCTGTATTGTATGGAGCAACTGTAGAAACAAGGCTGCCTATTTTTGTGGAGACAAAACTTTGTGACAAAAGGTTGTCCGCTTTTAAAAATGTTTCAAATCTGCCCAGACTGCCCATTTGTCCATCTTTTAACGAAAAGTTAACTTTTCCGTTTAAGGATTTCATCTGCTGTTCATAATCAGCCCCTTTGAGTTTAATATCAGCATCAAAATCAGCATTGCCAACAATTTGGTCTTTTAATCCGGTAAAGACTGAAATAGCCGGATTTGCATTTATTTTTGAACCGTTGATTTTGGCATTTACCTGTGTGGTTGCAACATTGTATTTGATGAGCCCTGTCACATTTCCGCCATAAACCGAAGCTTTAAAATTTTTGAGAGTAAACAAATCATTATAAAGCGTAAAATCAGAACTTATATCAGAAGCCTCAAAGAGTCCGAAGGCCTGTTTCATCTTGAATTTTTGAATGTATAAGTCACCATCGGCAATTTTCACAGGCAAGGCAAGTCCGCTCGATGAGCCGGAACTGCCAACAGCTGATGAAGACTGCATTGCAGCTGATTTGTTAATTTTATCCATAGCTGCAAAGAGTTTGTCCGCATCAAAGTTTGCACTAGATACTTTCAAGGTTTTGATACCAAACACACTGGTAAATTTAGAAGAAGCATCCGCATCAATATTAAATGAGGTACCGTTTATATCGAGATTCTGGATTTTTGCCGTAATAACCTGATCATTAAACTCGATATCTGCATCTTGTATTTTTGTAAGAAAATCAGGAACAGAGACATCTTTTACAAAGAAATATCCTTTATAAAACAGGTTGGATAAATTATTAAGATACCCTGAAACACTCAAATCACCCCTGAGTGTAAGTTTTGCATCAGGCATAACTGCTGATGACAATACAAGCACATCAGGAACGGAGAAATTAAGCTGCAAATCAGGATAAGCTGTTGAAAGGTCTAATATTTCACCGTTTATGCCTGCAACTTTTTTTGCGCCTTTTTTGTTTGAAGCAAAATCCTTTGTAAATGTTGTTTTAGAAGACTGATACAAAGAAGCGTCTTCTAACAAGAGCTTGTCACCTGAAAGCACAGCATAAATATTGACGAGTCCTGATTTACCAATCATTTTTTTGACAGTAACAGGAGAAAAATGATTGTTGGCATCAGAATAGGCCTGTATGCCGGATTCAATTTTTTTGTCATTACCTTTAATAAAAGCGTACAGAGGAATTCTGCCTTTTGCACCGGTAAAAGCAGCAGCTTCTTTTGGCAGCAAATTTTTCAAATCATTTGACTGCAAATATCCGTCAGCTTTTATGTCTATTTTCATTTTTTTGAGATAATCATACACTCCGCCGGATACAGATATTTTTGAATTGTTCAAAAGAATATCAAACGGTATGATTTTTATATCTGTAGTATCTGCCGAAATTTTAACGTCTTTGCAAGAGACTGTTAACAAAGGCATAGGAGCTTTTGTTTTTAACACTGCATTTTTCAAACCGGCTTCAACCACAGGTTTAATTTCGTTTAGTTTTCCTTTTACATTAACGCTGAAATTAACAATACCGCTTTTGAGCGAATATGCATTTTTTATTTCGACAGGAGCAAAGGCATTGAACAGAGGAGAAATATTTATACCTGCCGAATAAACAGATATATCTGCAACAGCAGCATTTGACTGTTCTTTGATTGTGCCTTTGGCCTTAATTTCTTCCCCGTTTACATAGGCAATTGCATTTTTTATATCCACGCTGTTACCGGAAAAATCCACGTCAGCATTAATTTTGTCAATTTTAACAGGAACTGTTTTGTGCGAAATAAACCCGTCAACAATATTCAAATCACCCTGTGATTCGAACTTTTTCAAATCTGTTTTGAGTTTGAAATCAGCTTTAATAAAACCTTTTGCAATAACAGAGTCTATATCATTTGAGATGTTTAAAGAATTTAAAACAGCAAGCGCAAACTCTTTGATGCTTTCAAAGCTTATTCTGTCAGATTTTACTGCCAGATCAATCTTTGTATTGTGAGCATGTGAAAACACTCCGTTTATTTCCGCTTTTTCGTCAGAACCCACATATATATCTGATTCCACAACTGAGTTGTGTCCGTCGGATTTCAGATGGAAATAACTGTCAGGAAGCTTTTTGCCGTTAAGTTTTACAGACAGCCTGTCAGCATTTATATAACCGTTTATATCTGTATGCCCCAAATGCTCTTTTAATATTAAGTCAGCCTCGATATCAGCTTTTGGATTGTACGTTAACAGTGCTTTTACAAAATCAACATCAGGCAGACCGGAAGAGGCATTGTCCTGTGAAGAAGCAACAGCCGGCCAAAATGTTTTTACACGGAAATTGTACAAAACGTTTTCTTTACCGTTCAAAAGGAATTTTCCTGAAGAGCTGACTCTGAAATGTTTGTTTAAAACAGCTTCATCAAACACAAAAGTGTCGCCTTTTAAATTGAGAGCAGCTGCATTTTTTTCGTCATTTAATACAAACAAATAATTGTTAATCTTCACAACAGGCAATTTGTAAGAAAATTTGACAGGAAACTCCTGCATTTCCATATCCAAATCCTCGTCTTCCGACAGGTCATCTGATATATCTGTATCAGCAGCGGAGCTGTTTTCTGCCAAAACCTTTTCCATATGACGAACAATATCTACCTGGCCGTCTTTTTGCAAGGTGACATTCGCCTCCAGATTAGCTGCGCTTATATCAGTTACCCTAAGAGTTTTAAATATCAAGGGCAAAACAGCAATTTTGACTTCAGCATCTTTTACAGATGCAATTTTTTTGCCGTTAGCATAAGATAAAGCAGCATTTTCTATATTGACACCCGCTTTTAAATCCGCAGTAGTGACTATTTTTAAGTTATCAAAATCAAGATTGAGCATTGTTGTGTCAGACACCAGCTTTTGGATATCTTTTTTATAATTATTTAAATTAATAACATTAGGAACAACAAATAAGAAAGCCAGATAAAAAATCACTATCAGGCCTAAAATTACTGATATTAAGACTTTATGCTTATTTAAAAAATTTTTTACTTCCATAAAACCACCCCTAAATTTTTATATAACAAAGATACTTTATATGACCGATAAAATCAAGATACCGAACTATTGGCTAAATACTAAAAGATGATATAATCTAATCAGGTAATTACGGAATTTTGCAAAGGAAGAGTAATGAAAGACAATTATGAATTTATCAAATGCCCTGCTTGCGGCCAAATAATGAAAAAAGTTTATCTTGAAGATCAAGGATTTATGGTTGATATCTGCCTGGATGGATGCGGCGGATTATGGCTTGACAACAGAGAACTCAACAAACTCGATGAACACAAAGAAGACATTACTCCATTAAAAGAAGCATACAAGGGTAAAACTTTTGAACATGTTGATAAAACAAAAATCCGTGAGTGCCCGTTGTGCCACAAACCCATGGTAAAAAATAACGTGAGCGCAAAACAAGAAATTTTGATTGACGAATGCTATTCTTGCGGCGGAAAATTCTTTGATAAAGATGAGCTCGAACAAATGAGAGCACAGTATCACTCTGATGAAGAACGCATTGCTGACGTAAAAAAACTAGCTCAGGATTCTCATTCAATGCAACTTATCCTTGAAACTATGCTGAGCAAAGAAGAGTTTGGTCAATACTAGACTAAGGGGTGGATTTAAGAATCTTTTCAACCTCTTTTTTATAAATACCCACATGCGGCTGTACAACCTCAGGCAAAACATCCGGATGTTTAAATTCTGTTTGAGCATCTTTGGATTTTAATGCTCGCAGCATCATGCCTGTGTACATTGCTTCAAAATGTTTCAATTCCACAAACTCACCTATTGAGGAAGGAGAAAGGTCTTTTAACTCGACAAGTGAAACCGGATGGCGTTCGCTGTATGCCTTTAAACTGCCATTTATCAGTGCGTTGTAGGCCTTGTATTTTTCCCCGCCGGCGTTTTTGATTGTGTTGAAGGTGAAAAATGAAGAATCATTGCCCTCATCAAGGTCTGCTTCAGTAGAGTTGTGCAAAAATGCGGGGCCTGTAAGGTCACCGGAGACTTTGTATAAAGACTTATGCGATTCTTTTTTCATCTGCGTGTTCCACAATGCAGTGCCCTCAAACCTGCCTGAAAAATAATAATCATACTGGTTTTGTTTACCATTTAGCACTGAATGTGCGTTGAATACAGCTCTTTGAAGAGCTTTGTTAGTTGTAATATCACCGGATAAAAACTGTTTTTGTGCTTTTAAGGAAGCTTCCAGCATTTTTTTCATGTCATCTTTTGACATCCCGCAATATGCCAGTGCAGTGAGGGTATGGTCATCAAAGGCACCGAATCTTCCTCCGCATTCATCGTGGATAATTCCGCATTTGTATCCGTTTTTATTTGCGAGCTGTCTTAATTTGCTTTTGGATTCATCTTTGTCCGTTATACAAACATAGTTTTTAAAATCGTCTTTGAGTGCTTTTCTTACAGCTTCAAAATCCACACTCGGCTCAAGCGTTGTACCTGACTTTGATGCAACAAGCACTGCAGCCTTTTGAGGGTCGCCGAGTTTTTTGACAAAATCATCAATACTGTCCGGGTCTACTGCAGACAAAAATACAGCTTTGTCAGCATTTCCGGTCAGAGAAAGAAGGTTTTCTATAGTATGCTTCGAACCGCCGATACCTATAATGCCTAGTTTTTTCGACCCATTTTGTTTTAAAGAATCCGCCAGTGCGTATATTTCATCCAATCTTTTTACTTGAGTCTGCGGCAAAACCTCTATCCAGTTCAAAACCTGATTTGGCTTGCCGGCCCTTTGTGCAAGTTCAGCAGCAGTCTTTTGGGCCAATTCACCGTATTGTTTTTTCATCTGTTCTACGGAAAGGGTATTAAAAAATTTCACACCCACTTCGCCGGCATTTTTAGAATCAGCTCTGTACGTTACATAAGCCAGCAAAGTAGACACAGGCGGTTTTGCAAGAGGCTGTGCATTCTTCACAACAGGTGAGGGATTGTCTTTTTTCTCCGGCTTTTGTATTTGTACATTATTTTTAAAAGATATATTTCCAAAGGCGATTTTATAACTCATATTTCCATTAAATCCGCTCAAAATAAAAATATGCGTTGTTTTTTATATTTTTTTACAAAAATTATGATAAAATCAAAAAAAAGGATTATTTTTTATGAGCAAACTAACTCCCAGTCAGGAAGATTATCTTGAAACTATATACCTTGAAGCAGAAAAAAACGGCTGTGCAAAAGTAACAGACATTGCAAAACTGCTGGATGTAAAAAAAGCCTCTGTAACAGGAGCATTGAGCAACCTTTGTGAAAAAGGACTCATTAATTATGCGCCTTATGCCCCGATTACCCTTACTGCAGAAGGTGAAAAAGAAGCGAAAAAAATTCTACAGCGTCACGAGGTTATGTCAGTTTTTTTAAAGAATATACTGCATTTGAGTGAAGATGAATCAACTCTCAACGCCTGCAGAATGGAGCACATTATGACCGAAGAAATGTTTTCAAGAATCAAATCTTTTTCTGCATTTATACAGGACTATTGCAGTAAAAACCAAGACTTTAGCCGTCAGATTGAAAACCTGTACAAATAAATTTAGTCAACCGGTCTTAGCCATATTGTCGTATTAATTAGCACGCACAAATAACTTATATTGTCACAGGTGTTAATAAGTACGGAGTTTTTAAAATGACAAAAATCATTTATTTTGATGTGCAAGACGACGAAAAAGAGTTTTTGATAAAAAATAATGAAGGCAAATACGACTACCATCTCACAACCAACTCACTGAACAATATTATTGAAGTTAAAGAAGAATATAAAGATGCGGAAATCATTTCCGTATTCACAAACTCTCGTGTTTCTAATGACGTGCTGGCACAATTCAGTAACTTAAGGCTTATTGCACTGCGTTCTGTGGGTTTTAACCATATTGACCTTGACTATTGCAACGCACACAATATAGTTGTTGAAAATACCCCGAATTACGGAAACAAAAGTGTTGCAGAGTTTGCAATCGGGCTGCTGCTTGATGTTTGCAGAAAAATTACAAAATCTTATATTGATTATAAAGAGATGCACGTTGAACCACAGGCGCTTATCGGTCAGGAGCTTGGCGGCAAAACAGTCGGCATTGTAGGGCTAGGGGCAATAGGCTCGGAATTTGCAAGACTTGCATACGGATTTGATATGAATATTCTGGGATACGATCACAGCCAAAAACAGGAGCTTGTCGAAAACTACCGTATCAAATACGTAGATTTTGATACACTGTTGAAAGAATCAGATTTTATCTCTTTGCACGCACCTCTCACCAAAGATAACAGGCATATGTTTAACGAAGAAAGCTTTAAAAAAATGAAAAACAGTGCTGTTTTGATAAATACCGCAAGAGGTGAGTTAATAGAAACCTCTGCTCTTTTTAACGCAATCAGCAAAAAAGAAATAGCCGGTGCAGGGCTGGATGTTCTGGAAAGTGAAGAAACAATTTCAGACCCGGATTACCTTATTGACATTAACCGTCTTAACGAATGCGCTTTAAAACAGACTATTTTAAACACCCGTTTGCAGCAGCTGCCCAATGTTATTATTACGCCTCACATTGCATACAACACCAAAGAAGCTATTAACAGAATCTTGAACACAACAATGACTAACATTGCAGCGTTTTTGGACGGAGTTGTAGAAAACAATGTAAATTAATTTGCTTGAAAATATTACGCATCTGTAAGATTTAGCGCGGAATTATTTGTATTCGTATTTTGTTTATGTTAAATTTTCTCTTACATGTATAAACCCATAAAGGAGCACAAAATTGAGAAAATACGAATTACTTACAATCATCAAGCCTAATATGGATGCGGAAGAAGCAGATAAAGTTATTGCTAAAATCGAAGAAAGCATCAAATCTTTAGGCGGAAACGTAACTGCAGTTGACAAAATGGGCAGAAAAAAACTTGCTCATGACATCCAAAACTTCAGAGACGGCCACTATGTAGTACAAAAACTTGAATTAGATCCTTCCAAGGTAACTGAATTCAAAAGACAATTGAGCTTAAACGAAAACGTTTTAAGAACAATGTTTATGGAAGAATCTAAAGTAAGCGCATAGTCAAGAAAGCCGGAGGTTTAAAAATGAGCTTAGCAAAAGCAGTTATATCAGGAACAGTTTACAGAGCGCCGGAAAAGCGTTTTACGTCTAACAATGTGCCTATTTCGGCATTTGCTATGAATATCTCCGACACTGAAGAAACTTTGGTTAGAGTTATTGCCAAAGGCAACCTTGCCGCAACTGTAGAAGAAACAATACAAAAAGGCGACAGAGTGGTTGTCGAAGGCAGACTTCAAAACAACACGGTAAAAAATGAAGACGGCTCGGAAAAAAGAATTGTGGAAATAGATGCTTATGCAATGGAAAAACTTGCAGGCAGCTCTGTTTCAGCTTCCGCTCCCGCAGCCAAAAACTCGCCCGATACGTTAGTTCAATTCGGGCAAACCGATTTCTCAGACGACTTAATCGGCGAAGACGAAATACCGTTTTAAAAGATTAAGTTAGTTTGGGCGCAAAAGCCACTAACAATAGAACAATAGAAAAGGAAAAAAACAATGGCAAGACCACAAATCGACAAAAACAAAAGAAAAAGCTGCAACTTCTGTGCAGATAAAGTAGAAGTTATCGACTATAAAGATGCTCAAAAAATCAGAAGATATTTAACTGAAGCAGGTAAAATTCTCCCCAGAAGAATTACAGGCACTTGTGCAGAGCATCAGAGAATGCTTGCTAAAGCAGTTAAAAAAGCAAGAGAAGCTGCTTTAATCAACTATGTTTATGACTAGTCTTTAACAAAATAAATTTATGAAAAAAGGAGTAATGTTAAGTTACTCCTTTTTCATTTTGTTGATTTTCATATACAATAAAAATATGGAAGAAAAGATTTATAAATTAACACAACAAATAGATAACGATCTGCAATATAACAACCTGTCAGAAGAAGAAAAAGACAAAATTGCAAAAGAATTAAAACCATTGCTGCCGGAAGATGCGATTGTTCTTGCTCAGACAAATCCTACATCCGGAGACATAAAAGGAAATGCAAAAAAGGCCTTTCAATGGATAAAATGGGCTCAAAGACTTGATGTAGACACAATTGTATTTCCGGAAATGTATTTAATAGGTTATCCAATAGGTGATTTTATTGACAGATTTCCTCTGATTGTTGAAGAAAATATCGAATGGCTTGAAGCAATTGCTCAAAAGGTTAAAGGCAAAACAAAAGTTATTATAGGTTTTGCGGAATTCAACAAAGAAAAAACCGGCAAAAAGTATTTCAACTCGATTGCAGTAATCAACAATGGAAAAATTGAGCGTGTTATTCGAAAATCGTTAATACCAAACTATGCAGAGTTCAATGACTACAGGCATTTTGAGCCTTCACCGGTCGAAAGCCTAAACAGAATAATACAAATCGGCAACAAAAAAGCGGGTATAATTGTCTGCGAAGACGGCTGGAATGATTTTGACTTTTTTGACAAAAATCTATACAGCATTGACCCCGTTGAAACAGTAGTAAAAGAGCAGCACCCCGACTATTTAATCAACTGTTCTGCTTCTATCACCCGTGCAAAAAAAGAACAGCTAAAACATAACATGCTGGGTTTTGCTGCAAAAAAACACAAAACACCAATAGTTTATGTAAACCAAACAGGCTCCGGAGAGTGCATGTCTTTTGAAGGAGCATCAAGAGCATATGACGCACAGGGCAATCTTATTGCAATGGCAAAATCATATCAGGAACAGTTTTTTGTTGTTTCCCCCACAAAAGGCGGAGATGTCAACCCTTTACCCAAGGGGCTTGAAAAAACATTAACATCACAAAAAGCTTTTACTCTTGACCATGAGCCGGATTTAGAAAGAACCTATCTGACAATAGTCCAATCTATAAGAGATTACTTTAACAAAACCGGGTTCAAACGCGCAGTGCTCGGGCTTTCCGGCGGGCTTGACTCTACCGTAAGTGCAGTGCTGCTGGCTGATGCACTTGGTGCACAAAACGTTTTCGGTATCAGTATGCCCTCAAAGATAACCAGTGCGGAAAGCAAAAACGATGCAAAAGAGTTGGCTCAAAACCTTGGCATTAATTTTACGGAAATTTCCATAAAAGACATGTACGATTCTACCCGTTCAAAATTTGACGAAGTATTCTCAACAATTGAAAAACACTGGGACAACCGTTTTAAAGAAAGCTTTACCAATGACAACATTCAGGCTCGCTCGCGTGCATTGATACTATGGGGCATCGCAAACGAATTTGGCTCTTGCCTGCCCATTGCCACATCCGATAAATCCGAATTATATATGGGATACGCAACAATCAACGGTGATATGTCAGGTGGCTTTGCACCTCTTGCTGATGTGTCAAAAACAAAACTGTTTGCGCTTGCAAGATGGATGAATAATAACCGCAAAATAAAAAATGCAATACCGGAAAGTATTATAAAAAAACGCCCTGGAGCAGAGCTTGCAATCAATCCCAAGACAGGCAAACCTCTTCTTGCAGAAGAAGCTCTTATGCCATATGAGTTTTTGGATGAAGTGATATGGCGTGTAGAAAATTTGCAACAAACTATTTGTGATATGATGAATGCAGAGTTTCTACACGAAACACACATGAAACAACAGGGCACTCCAATAAGCAAAGAACAAAAACTCGAATGGCTGCAAAAATTCTTCCGTAGAATGTCCACAGCTCTATACAAATGGACAATAATGCCTCCATCTCCGATTGTGGATGCACGTTCTATAAACAAGACAGAATACAGACATCCTGTTATTTCATCAAAAATCAACTATCATAAAACAAGCTTTGAAGATAAATTAAAAGAGCTCTTTTAATATTTCCCTTCCGGCCCTCTAGGAGAAAGTATGACAAAAATCAGCGCAATTTTACCCGTGTATAATGTTGAACAATACATAAAAGATTGTCTTGACAGCATTATTAATCAGACCATGGATGATATAGAAATTATTTGCGTCAATGATGGCTCTTTGGATAACTCTTTACAGGTCCTTGAAGAATATGCACAAAAAGATGCAAGGATAAAAATAATTTCGCAAGAAAATCAAGGACAGGGAATTGCAAGAAACAACGGATTAAAAATTGCAAACGGTGAGTACATTACCTTTATTGACCCTGATGATTGGGTTGATGTTGATATGTTTGAAAAATTGTACAAATCCGCTAAAAAATTTGATTCTGACTATGTTTTTTGTAACTCAAGGATTGAAGAAGATTTGACCGGAAAATCCACACCAAAGTCTATGAAGACAAAGATCAAAAAAATTACCGGCTATACATTGAGCGAAGATAAGTGTTTCAACATCAATGATATACAAAAAGGCCAGTTAAGGATATTTGCAGGTGTTAATGGATTTGTTTTCAAAAAAGAATTTATATTATCAAATGATATAAAATTCCCCAAAGGCAATTTAGCAGAAGATACTGTTTTTATAAATGATGCATTTATGTGTGCTCAAAAAATTAGCTGGTGTGACAATGCATTTCATCACTACAGACAGCGTATAGGCTCTTGCACAAATACTAAATCAGCCAGAATTTTGTGCATATTTGATAATATAGAAAGCATAAAAAATAATATAATACGGAGAAATAAATACGAAACTTTAAAAGAAGAATTCGATAATTTTAAAGTTGATGCAGTATTATCAGCTTACAATGGTATTCCTGACGAAAATATGGAAGAATATTTTAATAAAGCACAAGCTACGCTTTCAAAAGAAATGTATAAAAAACTTTTAAAAAAGATAAAAAATTCAAACAACTTTATTGAAAACATATTTTCTGTTAAAAATTACAGAGAAAATGCAAGAAAGTATAAAATTATAACAGTATTAGGTATCAAATTTAGAATTTAAGCAAAAACTTTTTGCGGGCGAACAACCGGCAAAAGCGAATTTTGAGGGTAGAAATCATCAACAATGCCTAAAGGTCCCTGTATAACGAAAAATTCCACAAGTTCGTTTTCATTAACACGCAAATCATCAAACGGGATTTTAACCTCCATGTAATCTTCAAAAACGTGTTCAATACCGTTTTTGAGCTGCAGCACCCAGAGATTATCACGTGTTGCGTGGGCAAGTTGTGCATTGAAATGGAAATTCTTAAACAATGTCAGTTTAACTTCACAGTTGTAAGGTTCTCTTAAAAGAGGAATTATTGTTTCAGTTTTATTGACTGTCCTGATTGGAGCACTATGCAGAGATGTTTCTGTTCTGTTTTTAAAATAAATATAAATCTGGTTAAAATCTTTGAACCCGTTTTCTTTATCAAGAATAAACTTGTTTATATCAAAACGAAGGTAAAGATTATCCGTGTCATAACCAAAACAAATTTTATTAAAGAATCGTTTTTCCTGCATTGTAGGAGGTGCAGGGATATCAATACAGCCGCCTACATCCCATTTTGCATCTGCATCTTTACCGTTGAGCTCAAAACTGTCAAATGCAGCTTTTGGATACCTTGAGCGTGCCTCTAAAAATTCTGCCAGCGGTGTTTCCAGATACTCCGGTACAGGTTGTTTTATGAGTTTATATATATTTCTTAAATGCTCTCTAAAAAGGTGGTCAAATATATCATCCTGTCCGGAATCATTTGGTTCTCCATACCACCAGTACCAATCACTACTCTGGCTTATATATAATTCTTCCCATGCAAGTGGCAGCCTGGGGTCATCAGGATGTTGTGCTTCATATTCCTTGAGGTCGCAACGGGCTTTGTCCATGTAGAGCCACGCAAGGTTTTTGGTGGGTTCACCAATCCATAAAAGAAAATCTCTGTTAATCCACGATCCTGGCCGAACATGGTCAAGCTCAAATGGTGTCCCAGTCCAATCGAGCTGATTAACAGCATCAATATAATCAGATACCCTGACTGTTTCAAGGTCTTCGTCATCTTGAATAAGTTTATAAAGAGTATCCAAAAATTCGTGACCGTCATTTTGATAGTTTTCCCAACAGTTTTCACCATCCATTGCTATTGTCAAAAGGTGCATTTTGTCAGGAGAACCAGCAAGTTTTTTTTGTTTTGTTTTTATTCTGTCATACAGGTCGTTGGCTGCCTTAACAGGGTCGTGATGCGGGTACTCAAAACCGATAAGGTTAGGCAAAACTGCATCTCGAAACAGTAGTCCGATTTGTTTGCCGTCGTGGTTGTATCTATAGCTGTGGCATAACTCATAAGGGTCTTCAAGATATCCTCTAAAATCTCTTACAAACTCTTTTTTAAGTGTTTGCTCGAGCACGCCTTCGTCGGAAATTGTCCATTTAAGACCCATTTTCATAAACAATTGCAGTGTTTTTTCGCTGATACATTGTTCTGAAGGCCACATGCCGTTTGGACGTTTGCCAAAAATTTCTTCAAATTTATCAAGTGCTCTTTTAACATTGAGCTCTGCATCTTCTGACATATCAGATTCAAGCTCGGGATAGTCCGCATTGGGATTGGCTTCAACCACATCATTTCTATCAAGCAGAACCGGCATTATCGGGTGAAAATACGGGCTAGTTGATATTTCTATTTTTCCGTCATCTTGAAACTGTTTGTATGCAGGGATAATTTTTTTAATAATCTCTCTTTGCAGATCAATAATTTTTACCCTGTCAGCAAGAGTAAACTCGCCATTTTTCTTTGCAAAGAGGGCTTTGATATCCTCGTTTTCTCTAAACATGGGGTCAAACCATATAAGATTGAACCACGCCATTATGTCGGAATATTCCTGAGGCGAAAAATCGTTTATACCAAGATCTGCGTTTTGAAAACGCTTGTCATACAATTTTTTATACTCGGTATTGGGCAAAACCATATTTTGATAATTTGCATCAAAAAAATGATTCAGGATAAATTCCTTTTCATCATCAGACAAATCCTCAACAGGTGTAATAGTAAGTCTTGAAAAAATATCGTGTGCACCGTTGTATCCATAGTCATAAATGGAAGAAACCAGCATAGGAACAAGGTTAAAATTGAGTTTTAAGCCCGGAAATTTATCCATCACAAGCAGCATATCAAGATAATCTTTGACTGCTCGCAATCTAACCCACGGCATAAGATAAATGCCGTTTTGATCAGACTTGTAAACAGGCTGATGCATATGCCAGATAAATGCAATTGATAACTTCTTTGCCATTTTCACACCCGACTATTTGTGTTTATATTGTATCACAAATGTCAAGCTTATGCTTCTGAAACAAATCCTGATTGTTGTCTGGCGTTTAAAACTCTGGCATATACGTCTTTGGAATATTTTTGTTTTATATTACTGCCATTATAATTCATAAAGGCTCTCTTTTCATCGCCTTTTGCTTGTTTCAATTTTTGCTTGTAAAGCGCTGTACCAAGTTTTATATTTAGTTCAGGGTCTTTTCTCATCGCTGCTTTTAATTGTTCCGGATTTTTATATTTTTTTAGATAAGGTAAAAGCGCCTTGTCATAAACATTAGAGCGCAAATACATATCCTTAATAGTGATGCCCGTCAATTGCATAATGCCACTGCCATTTGCTGTTGGCACATTTTGAGTAAAATGAGTTTCCTGTTGAGCAATACTTGTTATAACAAGCGGGTCTACGTTGAATTCTTTAGCTGCATCAATAATCCACTTTGCCATTTGCTGATTATCTAAATTTTTAGGAGCTGCCGGATCATTTGTTATAATATTTGTAATTATTTTTGTTTGTTTTTCAAGTGCAGCTTGTTCTTCTGCATCTTTTTTATGCAAAATTTCACGCTCCATTTTAATTTTGTTGTTAGATTCCGACAGTTTTTTGACTGCTTCTTGCGGAATAAATTTTTTTACAATCTTTGTTGTGTCGTCTTTGGCGACAATATAGTCATTGGTGATGATTTTTAGTGATGACAGCAGGTTACTCATACTCTTGTATTAACAACTCCTTTTGAAATTGCATATCCATATCTCTTAAATATATAAAGTATACATACACAAAGAAATTGCTAACAGTTACACAAAAGTTTACAAACCTATATTCTGATTAAGTTTAAGCTCTTCTATCAATTCCAGTATTGACGAAAACTCGTCTATCATTTGTTTAAATTGGCTGTAATCACAAATTGGTCTATATAGCTTAGCAACTTTAAAAAGGTCTCTTTTAACAGTTATTGCAATTAATATACCGGTGTCTTTTATCGACGCTTCAATTTTATCGGATTTGAAAACAAATGCAATATTTTTGAATCGGTCCATAAACGCAGTAGTAAGCACGTATCTGGTCTCTATCTGGTCATCACCATATACATTAAAACGTTTTTCAAACTCTACATCTTCCAGGTTTACTTCTTGGAGTCCTTCGGGCACAAAGTTTAGCAAGCCTCTTTTTTTTATCAGTATTGTTGATTTGAATTCTCGCTCAGGAAGCAGGTTGACAAGTACCCCTTTAAAACGCACTATATATGAAGAGTTTTTTCCGCTTCCGGATTTTTTGCCAAGTTCAGTTTCACAGATATTTATTGTTACACCTTTATATTTTCCAGAAAAGTTATCATCATCAAATCTTCTGTTATAATCCGCAAATAAATCAGAAAAGTTTATATATCCATCAGAAATAGAACTTTTGGTTCTCCATTTAAAAGTTTTTAAGTTTTTTAAAATCTCCGGCATAACTTCTCTTTTTACAGTTTGTTCAAAGTCGTTTGCCAAGTAAACAGGACTGCATAAAACTAATATGCCCACCATCATAATCATAGAAAGCAAATATTCTATCTGTTTAGTGCTTAAAAGAGGAAAAAGAGTATCTTGATTGGCAATACAATATACATCAATAGAAACTATTAACAATCCGATAATAATCAAAACAATACAAAGCCGCAGAGTAAAAAGTCTATTTTGCTCAAAGGGTTTTAGCAAACCGACAATTTTTTTGTAATATATTGAATCAAAATTTTTTCTAAATTCTTCAGTGCTTTGCATTTTTTAATAATACCCTATTTTGCAAAAATAAAACAAAAACTCATTCTAAAAAAGAATGAGTTTTTACAGCTACTATATACAATTATTTTTTATAACCGCATTTGGGGCATACACCGTTTTCATTAAGAGTAATACCGCATAACGGACAACGATCAATATGATTTTTAGTTACAAATTCTGCCGAAGCTACATTTACTCCACTTGTAAAAGTAATTTTAGCTATATTAAGTTTATCTTTTAAAAGATCATATACAATTTTAATCATTCCTTCTACGGTAAGAGTTTCTTTAGTCACAACCAATCTGCAATCAGGATATGCAACACAAAGTTCTGTCTCAAACGCAGGGCCCTTCATTTGATTTTGAGGTGCACCATTTTTAATTCCTTGTTTTTCATACACTTCAAGAATTGCAGGTAAAAGCGGATCATCTTCTCGTAAAATGAGAGCGTGGTCAAAATTCTTTAACACAGACCATGCTGTTTTTTGAATCTCATTACAAGGAAAAACCATATTTACACCAGGTTCCACAGAATCTTCTACCTCAATTGTTATAAACAAACTCTCATTATAAGATTCAAAACACCAAAAGATGAGATTAATTTAAAGAAGAAAATTTACCGTGCGGTAAATTTTGGCACTGAATTTGTCCTTTTACAAGTAATTTTTACCGTTCGGTAAAAATTATTGATTTTTTTATAAAAATAGTGTAAAAGAATTTTAGTCTAGTTAGCTTAAAAAAAGGAATAAATTATGAAAAAAGTCAAAATAACAGTAATGGAATGTACTTTTAATAAAGAATTGGCTCAAAAATACGCCGGAGAAGGCTTAACCCCTTGCACTTATAATCAAAGCGGGCAAGTATTTTACACAAACGGCTGGCAAAAACCGGAAGGCTTATGTGATAATGCATGGAAATCAATGATGGAATATGCAATGACGCTGGCTCATGGTGGCAGTGATTTTTATGACGGATGGATGAAAGATAAAAAATCGGCAATGGTTGCCTGAAATGACGGATTTCGCCCCGTAATATTTTTACTGGAAGCAACGGATGAGGAAGCCCCCGTATTTCAATCATAAAATTAATCAAATAACTTTTTGCATTTTTCCTGAATATCTAAGGCAATATCTCTGGCAACTTTTTCCTTAAGCCCTATATTTTTTGCAACCGCTATGATATCATCCAAACTCGGATTTTTCCCTTCTCCGTTGATTGTTGTTGCATGTTCTCCATTGAAAGAAGAACTGTGAGTCAGATCATACGCAGGTGACAAGTGCCATTCCTTTTTATTGTCATCATAAAGATAAGAAAAATTCTTTGAATGGTCATCTCGATTATGTGCAAAAACATTGAAGCACATCAGCCTGAATAGTTGTTCAATATCATGATAATTTCTTGTAAGTTCAAGCGTGAGTTTCAGCAATATATTATAATCAAGGTTAGGAAGCCTGTGGCTTGTTTCTAATAGCCCGCTTGCCGATACCATATGGACTTTTTTACAGTTTTTGCGGTCAAACCTTTGGACTCCAAAATACCCCGAACAAATTTTTGATGGAAAAAGCCTTGTTTCAGGCATATTTATGCCGCAATCTTTTGCACATAATGAATATTGATACTCTTTTTCGCCAATATTTTTAGGGTCAACTGATGACGGAAATTTAATTATCCAATCTTCGTTATCTATAGAAGTTAAAATTTTGGGTCTTGCTCCGCCGGATGAACCGCCCAGTTGAAAAAGTTCATCTAAGTTGTCCGAATCTTGTGATTCCAGTATTTTTGAACACTCTTGAGCAAGAATATCATAATCACAAATTTTGTTTTCCGTTTCAAATCTGTGTTCTGGCTTATAAGTCAAAGCTCCCATTCCGCTTTGTTGAACAACAGCAAGACGATTAAGATTATCAATTTCAACAGGGTTTATTTTATTTTTCAAAAACAATCTGTCAACAAGCAACCGCCCCCATCCGTCAGGCAAACTGTCATTGAAAACACCAAACAATCCGCCAAATGGTTCGTATTTCGGAATAAAAACTTTCTTGACAAGGGGCAGACTAAAAGGCGAAATGCTAAACCCGTTATTTAACCAGTCAGAATTATATTCAAAAGCAACAACCCTTTCGGGAGTTTTGGCAAGAGTCCCAACTAAAATATCGTTATAAAATACTTTTAAATATTTATAGTTGTCCATTTATAACCTCATCAATGGAACTGTAGTTTTTTTGCGTAAACAAATTTTCTAAATCCCCTTCTAAATTAAGAGCAATCAGAATTTTTATGAAAGAATTCAAAGAAATTTCATATTTGGACTCAAACCTTTTGATAGAGCCAAGGCTGACACCTGATTTTGAAGCAAGTTGAATTTGTGAAATTTTAAGCCTTTTGCGTTGCTGCTTAATTTTTTCAACCAATTCCTTTGCTATTTCATTAGGAGTTTTAGGGTTAAATAGAAAACTGTTCATAGATAATATGTTATACTATTTTGATTAAAAAGTCAATATCTAGATAATATGTTATCTAAAACGATATACAATTTTCCCCTCTCCGCCCCCCCCCAAAAAAAAAAAATACAACAAAATGAAGTTGTGTTGTATTTTGGGGTAAATATATACTGGTAAGGGTGAATGAATTTTTTACAGATGGAAGTATATTCTGAACATTGCTGAAATTTTTGAACACTTTTTGAACGCTGTTTAAATGTCGTTTGAATGGTGTTTAAATTTTGTGTCATTAGACTTTACTTTTTATGGGTAAGAAGCAATCATTGTCTGTGATTAAGCGAGTTTAAAATGAATGTAGTGCAACCTATAAAAAAGATAGAAGATATTCAAAAGATTAAAAAATATTTGGCAAAAAAGCCAAGAGATGCATTGCTTTTTAGTTTCGGGATAAATACAGGACTTAGAATATCTGATATATTATCGCTTGATGTTGGGGATGTAAAGGGCCGAGATTATATTGAAATTAGAGAGAAAAAGACGAATAAGTATAAAAAATTCCCACTTAACAGGTTTTTAAAAGCGGAGATAGAAGAATTTGCAAAAGATAAACCGCCCGAGCAGCCATTATTTTATACACAAAAACATTGCAGACTAGATAGAGCCCAGGCGTATAGGGTCTTGAATAAAGCAACACAAGCAGCGGGAATAACGGAAAAGATTGGCACACATACATTAAGAAAGACTTTCGGGTATCATCATTATAAAAAATATAATGATATAGTTCTCCTGCAAAAAATCTTTAACCACTCTTCGCCATCAGTAACACTTCGTTATATCGGCATAGAACAAGAAGATATTGATGAGGTTTATAGAAATTTTTATTTGTAGAAATGTCATAGTTGATAATAGACGTAAAAATAATTGTTTATTGCAAGATCTATGACTTTTATTATAAAAATCATGATATTTAGTGTAAAATTATATAAAATATGGAGTTTATCATGCCTATATTAGTAAATAAAATATCAATACCCGATTTAGGACTGGAAATAGATATGGATATTAATGCAACCGTAATTCATAAAGGTTCGTCTTTTGAAAACTACAACGCAAGAGCTTTTTATTTGAATGTTATAAAACAGAATCTTAAAGACTATTATTCGGATGAGCTCAATACAAGGAAAGTTATTAATGCCTGTATTACTTTATTTCATATGGCAGACTGGTATATACCTAATGATAGAAACAAAAGACGAACATTTCAAGAAAATATTCCTTTCAATGGAGTCTTGGAAAGTATCGCAAATGGAACTAAACACTGTAATAAAGAGAAAAAGTTTCAAACAGGTAAAAAAGAGTGTTCTTACATATATACCAGATTAATTGTAAATGATGGTACAAATACATATAATCTGATTGATGTTTTAAAAGAAATTGAACAATTTTGGGATTCTATATTTCTATAAAAATATCCCCCAAACCCTGTTCAATATAACATATTTTAAAACTTGAATTTGACATAAAACTTTAAAAATGTACGTAAGAATCTTTTTTGATATATAATTAGGGTATGGACAGACTTACAAAAGAACAACGACGCAAAAATATGCAAGCTGTTAAAAATAAAGACAGTAAAATAGAAATTGCGTTAAGGTCTGCTTTATGGAGTAAGGGGTATCGTTACAGAAAGAACTATACTAAACTTGAGGGGAAACCAGATATAGTTATTCCAAAATATAAGTTAGCAATATTTTGTGATAGTGAATTTTGGCATGGTTACAATTGGGATACAAGGAAACATGACATTAAATCCAATAAAGATTTCTGGATAAAAAAAATAGAAGGAAATATAAAAAGAGATGAATATGTAAATAAAATTCTTCATGATCAAGGGTGGAAAGTGATAAGATTCTGGGGAAAAGATATTCAGCAGAATATGGATGAATGTTTATTAAGGATTGAAAAAGAAATAGGTGTTTAATGGCAGGAAATTTATTGATAAAAGAAGAAGAAAAAAAATTACATTTAAAAAACGGAGAAGTATTTTTAATAAAAGAGTATTCCAAAATTCAAAATTCTATTCCTTTTCCTGAACCAATTGATTCTAAATTCACATTTATTGATTTATTTGCAGGAATCGGGGGGATGAGAATAGCTTTTCAGAATTTGGGAGGAAAGTGCGTATTCAGCTCAGAGATTGACAAACAGGCTCAAAAAACATATGCAATTAATTTTGGAGAAATTCCTGAAGGTGATATTACTAAAATAGATGAAAATACAATTCCTGATCATGATATTTTAGTAGGGGGATTCCCTTGTCAAGCATTTTCAATTGCCGGAAAAAGAGGCGGATTTAATGATACTCGAGGAACTTTATTTTTTGATGTTGCAAGAATAATAAAAGCAAAACAGCCCAAAGCATTTTTCTTGGAAAATGTAAAAGGATTGACTAATCACAGAGGCGGTAAAACTCTTGCAACTATTTTGAATGTATTAAGAAATGATCTGGGTTATATTGTTCCTGAACCTCAAATAATGAATGCAAAAAATTTTGGTGTTCCTCAAAACAGAGAACGAATATTTATAGTTGGTTTTAGAGCAGATCTTGGGATTAAAGAAGAAGAGTTCTTATATCCAGAACCTACAGATACAACAAAAACAATAAGAGATATTATGGAAAAAGATGTTGTGTCGTCTAAATATTATCTTTCAACAACATATCTTGAATGTTTAGAAAAACACAAATCCCGAAATGAAGCAAAAGGAAACGGATTCGGATACGAAATTAAAGATATTGATGGTATTTCCAATACCATTGTTACAGGAGGTATGGGAAGAGAAAGAAATTTAATTGTTGATCCCAGACTCAAAGATTTTACACCTGTAACCCGTATTAAAGGCGAAGTTAACAGAAAAGGTATTCGTCGAATGACACCGAGAGAATGGGCCCGTTTGCAAGGCTTTCCAGATAATTTTAAAATTGAAGTAGCAGATGTCAGTGCATATAAACAGTTTGGGAATTCAGTTGCAATACCGGCAATACAAGCTACAGCAAAAAATTTGGTTCAAAAACTTATCGAGGAGTAATATGATCACACAAAATAAAGGGGAATGGAGTGAACTGTATGTTTTCCTAAAATTATTGGGAGAAGGTATTTTATATGCGGCAGATGCGGATTTAAACAAAAAAAATGATTTATATTATCCTTTAATAGAAATTTTGCGAAAAGAAAATGGGCAAGTAAAACATTACGCCAAAGATGATTTAAATATAAATATCGTTGATGATAAAGGAAATAATATTATAACGTTACCTGCAACAGAATTTGAATCAAAAGCATTATTGTTATTAAACGCCATAAAAGCTTCCGACAGTACTTTTTCTGTTCCTGCAATTGAAGAATTTATGCTAGTCATAAAATGCTCAAAAGTTAAAGCAGATTCTATGGATAAAAGCGATATAACACTCGTTTTACATGATTGCAAAACATATAGAAATGAATCTTTTGGCTTTAGTATTAAATCAAAACTCGGAGGTTCTTCAACTCTTTTAAATGCAGGGAAATCTACTAATTTTATTTATGAAATTAATGATAATCTTAGCGATGCTCAAATTGAAGAAATTAATAACATTTCTTCAAGAGCAAAAATTAGGGACAGATTAACAGCAATTAAAGAACTCGATTGCAATTTAAAATTTTTAGGTATGGAAAATGACAATTTTAATGCTAATTTACAGATGATTGATAGTCAGCTTCCATTGATAATTTCTGAATTTTTATTTCAATATTATTCAGGAAACGGAAATTTAATTTGCGAACTTACTCCTAAAGTTCAAAAAATAAATCCGTGCAATTTTAATATTGATTTAAAACATTCTTATTATGAGCATAAAATGAAAAACTTTTTAACGGATGTTGCTTTAGGGATGACACCTGCAACGGCTTGGGACGGATTGTATCAGGCCACTGGCGGTTACATTATAGTCAGAGAAGACGGTGAAGTTTTATGTTATCATATATATAATCATAACGAGTTTCAAGAGTATTTATTTAATAATACTCGCCTGGAAACTCCAAGTACATCCAAATATGACTTTGGTACTATTTATAAGGAAGACGAAAAACTACATATAAAACTTAATTTACAAGTGAGGTTTATTTAAATTCTTTACATTCTTGTTCTGCTAAAAACCAATTATCTATTTCACTATTTGCAGGATTTTCTAAAGAGATAAAATAAGCTTTTTCTCTAATGCATTCTTGTATATTTATAGGTTTTTGTAAAAGCAATTCAATCAGTATCAATTCCATTTCATCTATTAAATTATTTAAAAGAGAAGTCTTTTCAATTGAATGAAAACTATGTACAATCTTATTTCGTAAATTGTATAACAAAACGCCCAGGCTATCACTAGCTTCATATTGCATGAAATTAAGATTTTTATATTCGTTTTCGAAGTTATTATCAAATGCTTTTAATTTTAAAAGCGAGTCTATGCGTGTACGTTCTTTTTGCATTTTATTTATATTTTCCTTAAAATCATTAAAATTACATATTTTTCGTTCATAATCATGTAAATATTTTTGGGCGCAATACTCTAAACGATTTTCTATATAAATTTCAATTATTTGATATAACATCATAAATCTCGCAAGATTGTTGTCTACCGATATCAGGTCTTCTTCAAATAAATTTTTTATATATTCATATTTTGATATATCAGAAAATGTGGGAAATAGTTTTATCGCTTTGTTTTTTTTATATATTTCTGTTAAATCTCTCTTGTTCTGATGAAAATTAGGCAATGGGACATTTATTTTAGAGAAATCTACATATATAAATCTAAGCTTATATAAATATGGTAAATAATTATAAATATTAAAATTTCCTATAAATTTATTACATAAAATTAAAATATAAAAATCCGGATACAGATCAGATATTGATATTTCTTTATCATCTATTTTATATTTATTGCTAATATAATTTTTTAAAAGCAACTCATAACAAGCGTATTTATATTTATTTATCGATTGTATTGTTTTTTCAGAAACAGTTTCATCAGATAAAATCAATTCAGAATCGTCTAATCTTGTGATCGGTAATAGAAAGCCACAAGTTATATTTGAACTTGTTAATTTTATTTCCCAAATATCGTTTTGGGAATTCCCTAAATGATAGTTTTTAAACAAAAAGATCTTGTAATTATTACTATTTACTTTTATTAAATCATTTGGGCATTTTACTTCTAAATTATCATACTTGAATGACTTGTTATCAGATAAATATTCAACATATTCATTCATCACATAGTTACTCTTTCATAACTTCTCATCGCATTATCTATAGCTTTATCCAATTTTAAGTATGATTCATTTTCTTTATCAAACAAAAATTTAAAAATATTGTAGAAATAAAAGCGCTGATCGTTACCAATTTTTTTTGCAATCATTCTGATCTTGTCAAGATTTTTAATCATAATATTCATAGATTCAGTTGGGTTATTGCATTGTATAAAGGGAATAATGTTATTTTTTAATTCTTCAAAACTTTCAATAGTTCCATCTTTTATCCATACCCCAACTGCGGCACCAAAACCTGTCATAACTTGTGATTTATTAAAAATTTTATATGCTTTTTTCGCAAAAGGTTGTGCTTTTAAATCACCCATATTATCATCGTCATTATCAAATTCCCAATCATTTGTAATTTGACAAAGTTTTATTACTAAGTCGTTGTATGCAATTAGAAAGTCTTTAAAAATATCTTTTTGATTTACATCTTTTGTTAAATTTTCTAAACTTTTAATATTTTCTAAAAGATCTCCTTTATCCATTGGCAAATAATTTTGAGTCACATAAGACGAAAAACCCTCAATTATATCACTAAATTTATATTCTCCCTTGTTACATGGGGTAATTTCATCAACTTCTCTTATTAGTTTTATTCCTAAAATATTTCGATTAAGATAGTCAGAATATATAATTTCTAATTGATGTCTCATTGACATCGGAGTTTGTCCAGTATTAAGTGTTAGCATCCTGTATAAAATACCAATTTTATTTATTCCAGTGTATAACTCTATTCTTATTCGATTCTTTTTTACTTTATCGATTAATGTAGGTTGGTCTTTTAATTCTTTTAATAAATCACAAATAGTATAGGATCTTTGCAAACCATCCAATATTACTATTTTATCCCTTTTTAATTTGATAAGCTTAATTATTTCATCATTAGTAAGATCATTTGTATCTTCTTCTAATGCCAAAAAGATAGTAGGGATTAAACAACCTTGTTCTAAATCAGATTTTAATAAGCTATATACTGAAGATGATGATTTTACTCGTTTTCTTTGAAATTCATTATTTTCTAATATTTCTTTGGAAATATCATAGTATTCTTCTAATGACATTTTTATTAAAATATTATTTGCTTTTATTCTTTCATCTATATCTTTTGTTAAAATTTCCATATAAAATTTCCTTCTAATATTTTTATTATAGTATAAAAAATTAAGTTTACTAAATAATATAAAGAGTAATTAGCATTCAATAAATAATTGAACTTTATTCCTTCAATTTTAGTCCAGATGAATGCTTTAGTTTGAGTTATGGAAACATCTCTGATAATCTGATTATTTTATGTTGACATTAAAAAGTAGTTTTTATTACCAAAATATTAGTTATTCTCTATAAGTTAGGTTTGTATGTTTATGCCTATATTCCAATATTTATGATAAACTATATAACATAGTTATAAGTGTTGATAACAGAAATTTCAAAGTAAAATTAATTCTTAAATATGACAAGTAGTATCACAAACTTTTGAGAATCAAAAACTTATAAGATTGACAAAAAATAATGATAATGTAGATATTGAATTAGCCCATGCTTTATTGAATAGTTTGTTAGGAATATTTTTCATTGAAATGCTCGGATTTGGACGTGGAGAAGGAGTATTAGACTTAAGTGCTTCAAAATTGCAAGAATCTTTAAAAATGTTGGATTACAATTTGCTAAGTCAAACTCAAAAAGAAGCTATTATTGAATCTTTTAAACATCTGTTACATAGAAATGTAAAGCCATTATTACAAGAACTGGGCTCAGAAGATCGAATTTCATTTGATAGAACAGTATTAAATGCTTTTAATATTTCTAATCAAGAAACAAATATTAAAGCATCTTTATTAGATTTGTATAATATAAGAAAATCTGTTAGATAAAATATTACATAACAAAAATTTCTGGATAATTTATTTTAACAGTTTCTAATATTTCTTTTAATTCAATAGAAACCTTATCCCAAATACCATTTTTTATATATATGGAATTACTATCTATAATTATATATTGTTTATAATTTGGTTTACTAAGAATAATAGCATCTTCTCTTTGGAAACCATATTTCTGGAGCATAATTACCAATTTATTTGAGGTTCCATATTCAACATATTCATACCAATCATTTACTGGTGGTTGTTTATGGCATTTTAAATAAGTTTCAGAAAATCTCAAAAAATACATAGAAAATTTATAATTAATTATATTATCAATATTTTTCATCGTTTCGTTTATTACGATATTTTTATGTTCAATTGAATTATTAAAATTAATTAATTCTCTATGTTGAGAATCGCGGATTAAGCATTTATGTTCTAAATTATACAAAAGTGATCTTCTGATAATTTCATGTAAACCATTCCCTTGCATCCATTGTAATAATATTACTGCATAATAATTCAATCGATTTCCTTTTCCCAATGTCTCTTTTTCATAAACTGACCATTGAAATATATCTGATAGTTTATTTAAAAATTCTAAACAACTAGTATATTCAAAATCGAATGGATAATTAATATTTGTACGTTCAATAGCATTGAACAAGGATTTTTTTTGTTTAACAGAAATATTTATATCGTCATCTTCCTGGTTGTAATTTTTAAATATATTCTTTATATCAATTATATTTTGCGGAGATAACACCTTTGCGTTTTCAAAATCTTTTACAATATAACTTTTATTACTAGTGCATATATCATGCAACAGCATATTTAAACACTTAACAGCATATTCATATGTGGCTTCAGTTAATTTTTTATCTTTATATTTTTCGCCATCTTCTAATAAATTCGTTTTCCCATTAAGAAGACATTCTACAATATATTGCTTCGTCTTTTTGGCAATCGCTTTATTTGGTAGTAAGGTTTGATTTGGTAATCGTTGTAACAGAACATCGTTAAAATAGTTTTTTGTTTTTTCATTTTCTATCACAACAAATACATTTCCAAACTCATTTAAAGAAACCCTTCCAGCACGTCCCATCAGGTTGAATGCATCAATGACGGATAAATCAGAGAGTCCTTTTTTATGATCAAATACAAAGAGATTATCAACCGGAACATTTACTCCTTCTAAAAGAGTGCTTGTACAAAAACAGTATTTGATATAACCTAATCGCAAAAGATTTTCTATTTTTGTCCTAATATTAGATGGTAGAGCTCCTATATGATAGGCAATACCACATCTAACAAGAGATGCTAAGTAATAATCTTCATGTATTTTATTTTCGATATCTTTGGCAACTTTTTCTAATTCATTTTTTACTTTATCTGGGAAATTTAATGTATAATTGTTTTCTATAAATTCCTTTAGTTCTATAGCCTGGTTTATAGCTTTAGTTGTGGAAGAAACATAAATTAAATTGCACTTTTCTTTGCCTAGATTCAGTAGTACATCGATTCTGTTAGAATAATTTATTTTAAGGGAATTACATTTCTGAAATGCATTTATAACTGGATTATAGATAGAAATATTTTTATTCACAATATCAATATATATCTTATTTTGAACAACAGGTGAAAATTTAAACGAACATCCCGAAGATAAACTATCACTAAAATAATTTGTGAGTTCTAAATATATATCTGGATTAGGAATAACTGGTGACGAAAAGTATATTCGCACGCTACTATTTTCTTTTAACATGTCTAAAACTTTATAGTATATTATACTTCGTTTGTCTCTACTTGAAATTTTGTGTGCCTCATCAATAAATAAATATTGAAAATTAAGTTCTGTATTCTCAAGCATTGAATAATATAATCTCTCTGGTGTTAAAATTGCTATAAATTTTTCATTATTTTGAATAGAAGCTAATGTTGTTATTATTCTATGCTTTCCGACACCAATAAAATTTTTGAATTCTTTAATCATTTTATTTGCTATTTCAGAAATTAAAGCACGAGTAGGTACTAATATTACAAAATTATTTTGTGTATTATTTTTTAACTTATTTAGTATAAATTTGGTAATTACAAAAGTTTTTCCCATAGATGTAGGAGCTGAAAAACTATAATATTGATTTTTTTCGAGTGCCTCAAAAACAGACAATTGTGGGTCAAAAAAGGATTTATTGGAATCTGGAATATTATTCTGAATTTTATGTGTGTTATACACCAAATCTGCCAGAAAACCAAAGTCTATATTAGATAATAAGTTTTTCTCTTTTAATAAATCAATTGAAGCAAAGTTTGAAACATTTTTATAAACATTTTCTTTAAATATTTTTATGGAAACTTCATTTGGAAAAATTTGAGAAAGAATAATTACAATCTGCTGTGCAATATTTTTGTGTTCTTCTTTTTCAGATAAAGACAATATATCAGCATATCTTAGAAGCTTATCGTATTTTTGTGTATATTCTTCCGAAAATTTATTTAATAATGCTAATATATATTTTTCAAGTATTTCACTAAATAAGTATTGAAAACATTGTTCTTGGAGGATATCTTCGTATAAGAATTTAGAAAATTGTTTAACCATTTCTTATATCCCCCCAAGTAAATACAGATTCTTTTTTAGTTAACTGTTTTATAATAATTTTTCTGTCTCTCTGTGCATCGTGGAATGGTAAAAAGTAAAAGTTAAATTGATAATTGCTAATATTATACTTTTTTATCTCATTTTTTATTTTTTCTTTATATCCTAGAACTTGTTTTAGGTTTGCTTGCTTAACATTTTCTTTATATTGGTCGTTAGAGTCTTCTAAACCGTTGTAATCTACGTTATATCCAATAAAAATTCCAAAAATCGTTTCTTTTTCTTCATCTCCCACGCCCAACAAATATTTTTTTAGGAGCAATGCCTCATCATCCTCAACGAGTTGATTCATAAGATGTGTATCAAGGAGCCTTAAATCCTGTGTGTTATTTGTAACATAAGTGTTTATAGATAAAAAAGCTTCTTTTATGGCATTATCTAACTCGTTTTGAATTTTTGCTTCCCCAATTACTAATTGCAATACTTTTTTGCCATTTTTATCTTTTCTAAACTTAAAATGAATTCCATCAGCACCTTTTATATATTCATTAGAAGAAGTTTTTAATTCAACTTTACTGAATAGTTTTGGAGCTTTTAAATCCTGTTCCAAAAATAAATATAATAAGATTTCTCCTAATTCTCCTCCTGCCCCTGAATCTTTGTCAGAATTAATTTCTCTCAAATGGTCTATTGCTTCAAGAACTAATCGTTTGGCCTTTTTTATATCATTTTGAACTTCTAAATTTTTTCTACGATTAAAAACATACTGACAAATGTTATCTAAAATATAATCATATAATTTATCATATGAAAACAATTTGTCATGAACTTTCAGGATATAAAGATTTAATTTATTTTCCTGTCCACCAACAGGAATTTCATCTGTAGTTAATTTTTCAAAGATGTTGAAACCACTAGCATCAGAAGTATTTTCAAAATTAACTCCCATCCACATATCCTTAATTGTGCATTGTATATTAAATTTAGCTCAAAAATAGCGACTATTCAATAAGTAAAGATATTTTTAAATTTTTTTCAAACTCCCCTGTTACTTTTTCTTATACTCGTTGTCAATTTATATAATAAATTATTCTGACAACAAGAATTTTTAAATGTGTATTTAAAAGATGTTTTAATGCCGTTCTAAAAGCGATCAAAAAAATAAATTGTGTTGTAATGATACGTTTTGCGTGGCTTCGCTTGATATCCAAGATGTTTAGAGTGATAAATGTCATTGCTATAAATGAATATAAGGGGTAGCAATGATTGAATTAGGCAAAAAATACAAACTTAAAAAGATTAGAGGATTTGAGAACCCTGATAACGCATATTACAAAGCAATCAGTTTCTACAACTTCGACACTGTAATTTGTGAAAACGTATACGGAGAAAGATTTGTATTTATGAAAGAGTTTTTAATAGATCCAGATAAGCCTGATGAAATCTATTCGAATTTGATATTTGAAAGGAAAAAATGATGACAGAAAAAGACTATGCACTCTATGGAACAAAGGTTTTAAATCTAAAGACACAAGAAATCGGGTTGTTGATTTGTATTTGGAAAAACAAGTTTGCTGATGCAGAGATAGATTACGCAACCTGTGTTGATAAGCAAGGCAAAAGATACAATATCGAACTTGATAATATAAGAGGGTTTGAAGATGATTTTGAGAAATAAATTAACAAGAGAATCTTTAGAAATAACTTATCTTGAATTTAGAAAAAAGTTTGCAAAAGAAATCAGGACTGCTTTTGAAAGTTATCGCAGAACACAATTAAATAAGTATTCTTACAATTTTAAAGAGGATAACTCAATGGAATACAATTTCTACTTCCAATTACAATGGAACTTCAACCACTTTGGAATTTCTAATTGGTATATTGAGAAAATGTAAAACCAAACTAGTTGGAAGAATTTATTGAACGTTTAACATATTCTTTCATTGTATTTGCGATATATTGTTTATTATCTTCAATAGTCTCTTTCCATTTTGTTTTATTTTTGGTCTTACAATGAAGACAATTCATCGTGTTAATATATTCAGATTGTAAATTTTGAGTATTTTCCAGTAGAATTTTAATTGAATCTTTTATATATTTATTCAAAACTATTATATCGTTATTTAAAGTATTTATATTGTTTTGATATTCTATATATCTAGGACATTGTGATTGAGACAATTGTTGTTCATCTGGTAGATTACAACAGCTACAAGGATGCAACAAACTTCGTATTTTCAATTGTGCAAGCTCAATATTCATATATGCGATTTCCATTTCCTGAATTGCGATAATTATAGATTTTTTAGTTGACACATAAATAGATTTAACTTGATCTACAAATTCTTTTTCTTTTAATACTGATAAAAATGGCGAATACATATCAAAATTTATAGTTGTAATGATATTATCAATTAAATTCGCATATCCTTTCAAAGAACCAATAACATATTTTAGATTAGAAGTTTCATCCAAATTAAATATTAATTGCTTAATTTGTTCGTAATTTGAATTAACAATTGTTCCTGTAAAGAAAAGATTATTAAAAAATTCTTCTTTTAAATGCAAGTAATTCACAAAAGATGTATATAGAGAAATAAATGCACCAGTTATAATCGCAATTAAAATATTTGATATGGTTGGGTGGGCATGCTTTACAAAACAAAATATAATTATTGATAAAATAAATACTATACTTAACCATATACACATTTTCTTATGTAAGTTCATATTTATTCCTCACTAAAGAAATCTTCATCAATCTTTTTGATTTCGATTGTAGTTTTGACTTGTACACCTAAATTGTGTTTAATCATTAATTTAGTCAATTCTTCGCCATCAACTAATTTAATTCTTAAATTTGCTGATTCTTTTGCTGCTTTTACTGCCTTTTCACTATATTCACTTGTCGTTATAAAAACACCCTTTTGAACTTTTGCACGTGTTAATGCTCCGATGAAATAAACCATTTCTTTTTCATTAACTTTATTGTCTGAATATCTTTTGGCTTGCAGATAGATTTTTTCTAACCCCAATTCATCTTCATCGATTATGCCATCTACGCCGCCATCATGACTTTTTGGAGTAATTGAACCAACACCATAATTCATTTTTTCCATAAGTTGGATTACAATTTGTTCAAATTTTACAGGATCGATCTGTTTTAATTTTGAAAGGAGTTCACTCTGAAGATTATCCTTATATGATTCTTGTGCTTGGGCCAGCATCTCATCTGGTGTTTCAATTTTTTCACTAGTTTCAAATTTAGTTTGCACATTATCTTTTTTATGAATTCCCATGAACTCTAAATATTCCGGATACTGTTTTAAGTATTGAAGTATTTTATCTGGTTTATCAATGAGAGCTTTTCTTCCTCTATCATTAATGATAAAAAAAGCTCTTTTAGGAGAATCAATTAACTTGGCACCTTTAAGGTAGGTTCTAGCCCAACCAACTCTGCCTGCAAATTTACGTCCTCCGCTGGGAATTTCTTCGGCAATTTCTTCTTGTGTTAGATTAAATTCTTTTGCTAATTTATCAACTACTTCATTTATTCTATGTTCCTGACCATCAGATAATACTTGTAGAAATGGTAGCATCAATTCGTCATGTGTAGGTATTGTCATCGCATACTCCTTTTCTACAAGCATAGCACAAAAATTTTGGGGATTTATTCTATACCTAAAATTTCACGCTCGATTTGGTGGATGAAGTCTGGAGAAAGTTCTTTTTTGACTTGTGGCGTTTCGTTTGGAGTTTCAAACTCTTTCAATTCCGGGAATAATTTCAAGATATTCACTAGCGAATAATATTCAGCCTGGCTTATTTGGATTTCTTGTTGCTTGCTGTTTACAATCCGAGCCATAAGTTTTTGAGCAAATTTCTGTAAATCCTCTTTAAATTGAGTTTTGTCATACATAGCTTCTTGCCGCTTTTTATCCCAATCATATTTCTTTTTCCAGTAAAACAGTGTCCTTTTAGCAATCCCTAATTGCAAAGAGATTTCACTAACAGATAATCCCTTTAGATACATTTGTTCAGCTTGTTTAAATAATTTCATTTTACTCATTAAAATCCCTCAAAAATTAAGTTTTCTATCCCAAAATGGTTTTTATCCCGCACTTTTTTAACCTGATAAACGCAAGTTCTATCAATCACTCCAAGGTGTTGAAAATACTTTATCAATTGATTTAGAAGTGCCATTGTGTTTTTAATTCTGCGAGGTTTCAGTCGTCTTAATTCGCAGACTTTAAAAAGTTCTTTTATCGACTCAATATCAATTTCATGCAGGTAATAGCAGTTTATAAAAGGTATAATATTAAAATTAAAAATCGCGTTATAGTTTCTATAAGTCTCGAATTTGCAGTATTTTTCGACATAATTTTTCATAAAATATTCTTTTGCATCTTCTATACTAATTTTTAGGTGTTTATTCTTTAGTGGGCTGAATATTTCATAATTTTCTCCTGTTTTCGTTTCCTCATTGTATTTATAAATCCCGTTTTCAAAAAGTATTTTATTGCTGTTCAAAAGCTGTTCAAGCTCTGTTTTGCAATCGCATTCCGCTATCAATTCAATATCATCAAGGGTAAATTCTTTTAATCTTTTAGCTAATTTTTCTATATTCATACTAGTTCCTTTATAATTTCAAATGTAATTTCTGTTAGACCATTTTCTTTTGCAATAGTTTCAAGTTTGCTTATAAGCTGTACTATTTGTCTGAACCTATTGTATTTTTTGTGGATATATTCTATCGAATCAGGCGTAAACGGTATTTCAGAGAGTTGGCTAAAAATTTGGCTAAAATCTTCTATTTCAAAGGTCTCAAACTTTACAATCTCGCTAAATCTATCATACAGGTGCTTGTATCTTTCAAGTTTCCTAAGAGCCAAGCCCATCCCAACAAAGACTATCGGACAATCGGTTTTATCGTGGATATCTCTTAGGGTTTCGACACTTTTGTAATTGTTCATCAAGTAGTCGATTTCATCTACAAAAATAATTTTTGGCTTTTGGATAAGTTTGCTAATCACGACATTGAAGTTGTCTGAGGTTAAATACCGAGGGAGTTCGTCCATTTCCCTAACAATTTCTTCAACAAGCCACCTGCTTGTCATAAGATTTGAGGCTCGAATATAAATGCCGTCATATTTGCAGGCTAGCCAAAGTGCAGTTTGAGATTTTCCGAGCCCCGGCTCGCCATATATAAGTCCCATTTTAGGAATGTTTTTGGGCTTGCTTTTCAGGGCTTCAACTAAGCCTATAAAATTCCTTACATTTCGAGTTTTTATAAAGATTTTTTTCATTTCATCCTTTCTTGGTTGCTCGCAATAAACGGGTATGGTTTCACCTTAGACCCTCTGCTTGCAATCCACTATTCATACAACAGTTTATACTCCTTTGTTTGTTTAAATTCTGCAATCCAAGTGTCGCTTGGGTTATGTTTTATTAAATATTCGTACTTTTCTGAATTGTTTTTGAAAATCGGAAGTGATTTTTCTCCATTGTTTATTTTTTGAACATTATTTGAACGAGGCTTGAACTCTTTTTGAAAATTGTTAGAATTTTCCATTTCTTCTTGGTTCGACCTTGCTTCAATCAGTTTTATTTCATTATTAGTCAATAAATTTTTAACCGAGTTTATAGTTTTTCGTTTTAGTTTTTGTTGTTTTTGAATTTTTTGTTTGTAATCCTCTAAATCCTCAACCGTTCCTAAAATCTTTGCCATTGGGTGGGTTTCGGTTACTCGCTCAGCTGTGCATAAGTATTCACCTTTCGGGGTAAAAACTTTTACACTTGTTAGATCAAACAGGTTGTATTTTACTAAAACTTTTCCTCTCAGCCCGTATAATCTTTCGTCAAAATAGTCGCAATTTAAGAATCTTACACCATTTCGCTGAATTGTTTTAACTTCTGTTGCCAGCATCAAATCGTCAAGCAAGCTTTTATCAATATTCTGTTTTTTACGATTTTCCAAAACCTCTGCGATTGTCATATTTGGTGCATTTGTGCAGGGCTGAGAGTTCTTGAACTTAAGCCACATATCAATCATTTTGATTGTTTCTTCTATAGTTGGAATGTAATCATTATGCAGGTTAGAATGGAATTTTTCGTTTCGTTTCAAGTATGCAGGTTTGTTGATAATTGATGAGCCGACATAACTTGGCATTAGCTTTTCAAAGCCTTCTTGAAATTCTTTGAAGAACCTCTCAATAACTTTTGACCTTGCATTATATGGTCTTGCAAATACCGTTTCAATCCCAAGTTTTGCATAAAGCCCATAAAAGCCTAATTCTCCGAATCCTTTATCATCTGTAAAGTATTTTGCTCTAAATGCTCTGCCGTTATCTTGATAGACAATTTTAGGTATCATATCAAGGTTTATTATTGCGTTTCTTAGTGCACTTGCAATACATTGGGTATTTTCTTCAAGCATAATTTCATAACCGACCAGTGCTGTTGATTTCCAGTCTAAAAATCCGACTAAAGTTGCTCTACAAGGCTTGCCCGTAAAGGGATTAATCACTTGAAACGCCAGTTTGTGTCCGTCTGCGACTAAAATATCCCCGACATCAAGCAAGCTAGCGTTCCTTTTTATATAAGGTTCGACTTTGTCAGAAAGTGCTTTTTCACCGTCTCGAGCGAGGACCCATTTATCGTAATTGTTGTCCTTAAACCATTTCGCATAGCGTCTGAATGTAATATCTGCAGGGATAAAACTTTGACCTTGTTCTTTGAGCTTATATTTTGTAAGTGCGATTGCTTTGCCGGTACAAATTCTATTCGGGTGCAGGAGCAAGCCCATAAATATTTTGATTTCTTCATCCGTTAGACATGTTCTGTATTCGTTCACAGAAACGTATTTGTAATTGGGGATTAATCTTGTATAATCTTCTGTCCCTTCTAAACTTGCTTTCCAACGATGCAGGCTTCCTCGTGAGATTTTACCTAAAACACTGAAAAGGTAAGAATCTGAACTGTTATGCAGTTTGACAAAATCATAGTCTGCTTGAAGTTTGTTTACTGCTTTACGGCGAAACTCTTGCCATTTGCGGATTAAATCTAGTTTTCCAAGAGCATTTTGTTTTGCCTTCTCAGGGGTGTATTTGATTGTCTCAACGTGGTTTTCCATTGTCTCAAAATCCTTGTAATGCGTTGTGCAACACATTCATCACTCGTTTTGAGACAGAAGTCAAGTGTTTATTATTCAAACATCCGTTTATAATTTAATAAAGCATACCGATCTGTCATTCCTGCAATGTAATTTGCTATTACTCTACTTGGACTTATGTCATAACCGCTATCAGCTCGTTTAAATGATAATTCTCCATTTTTAGCCATTTGATAAGTATTTCTAGTTCTATATGGAAGTTGATTTGGATTTTTTGCAAAACTGTTAAAAAGTCGATCAGCAATCATTTGGGCTTTTGCATCCATCTGATATGTAATTGGAGATTGATATATATATTTTCCAACAAATTCTTTTTTAAATTTTTTAAAATAGTCACTAAACTTATCAAAAGTAGCAATTTCGGATTTTGCATTTTTAACATCTTCAAGACTTGTAATATTATGTTCTACAATTTGTTTCTCTGTACCATTAATCAAATCTTTAATCATCGCTTTTAATATTGTATTTGCATTATACTGTTCCCATAAATCAGTAATTGGGTAAAAATCCTCACAATTAATTTCGCAAGATAATTCAGTGTAAAAATTTAAATCTTTAATAAAGTCTTCAAATTGTTTTTTATCATTTAATTTCATATCCTGAAGAATAGTTTTATTTTTAATGGCATCTTCCAAATCATGATATAGATAAGCAATGGTATCAATTTTATTAACTAATTCTGCTTCTAAAGACCGATAACTGTTGTCAATGCTTATTTTATCTTTATTACTTGCATAAACTGTTGATTCAGGTTTTGTTTTAGTATGATGTAAAATTCCATATCTCGTATAATTAGTTAAGTTAATTCCACAAGGAGCTTCATTATTTTTAAAACTTTTATTTTCAAGTACATCTGCGACTAATACACTTTGATAGTTATGTTCAAAACCTTCTTCTGCATCCAAATTTATATTAAGCACACTTTCAACCGCATGTCCAAAAGGGGTATGCCCTAAATCATGTCCAAGAGCAATTGCTTCTGCTAAATAAGTATTTAATCCCAAAGAAGATGCTACTGAGCGTGAAATCTGTGCAACTTCAAGAGTATGAGAAAGCCTATTAGTATAGTGATCTCCCTCATGAGTAACATACACTTGAGTTTTCTCCATTAATCTTTTAAATGCAAGTGAGTATATGATTCTATCTTTGTCTCTTTCAAATTCTGTTCTACGCTTACATGGAGTGTAGTTTTCCATATATAAACGTGAAACGCCCTTAGAACGCACAGCATACGGAGCTAATGTTTCATTTTCGATATATTCTAAATCCTCTCGTGTTCTATTAAATAATTTATGTGCCTCTTGCATTGGTAACTCCTTAATAAAAAATGTTATGAACTATCTTAACACATACCTTATTATCTTTATTATATTATTAAGGAAAAATTAATTATTATTCCAATCTCATTGATAATTTGGGGTATCTCAATTTGTAAGTAAAAATAAAATTGCACTTTCTTGCACTTTTTTGCACTGGGCTTAACTTTAAACAACAAGGCGATTTTAGCCTAATCTTGTTTTAAAAATTTGCAAATGGAGTGCAAAAGAGTGCAAGAAAAGAGTACTTGAGTGCAAAAAAAGTCCCCTACATCTCAATACAAAAAAACAGCCTCAATCGTGCTGTCTGTTTGATTTTTTATTGAATTTTTCTCGTCTCAAATGTCCTGTTAAACTATAGCTATAAAATCTAATAAACATTAATGCATTTGGATATAATACAGTATATTCAAAAAAATAGCAAACAAAAAAGAGACCTCACGGTCTCTTATCTTAAATGGTGGGCCGCAGTGGACTCGAACCACCGACCTCACGCTTATCAGGCGTGCGCTCTAACCACCTGAGCTAGCAGCCCATAGCTTTTCAGCCAGTAAATATATTACACCATGGACAAAATTTGAAATCAAGCATTTTATTCAAAAAATTTTATTACATACCTATATTGGAATCTGCGTTCAACGTATCAATAATAGAGAGCACTTCCACAAGATCGATAAGGATTTTTTGAAACGTTCTGATATCTGTAAAGCTGTCATTTACAAAATCTATGTCAAACCAATCTTTGTTGTTGTGAATAGCCACATACATTTTTCCATTTTCAAATGAACAAGTCAAAGGTATTCCAAGTTTTTTTTGAGCTTTTAAAAGTCTGTTCATAAAAGCTGCTGTAAGAATATATCTTGATTCTGTCTGATCTGTTGAATAAACATTAAACTCCTTTTCAAACACCGGGTCTTCCAAAGCAACACGATTCATTGCTCCTGATTGCCAAGGTGAGTGCACAACATCTTTATTTAATCTCACAATCGTTGTAGAGTGAAATTTTTTATTGCAGTCACATTCTAAAAGCACTCCGTCAAAAATAGTGTCTTTTTGTCTACCTTCTCCTTTTTGCAAATCCAGATCTAATATTCTTAAGTTTAAACCATTGTAAACACCGGTTATACAATCATCTATAGAGTATATGTTAAAATTATCAAACAGTTTCAACCCCTTTACCATAGTCAAGGCTGAGTCATAAACAGGATAAGACAAAGGAATCTCTTTAGGATAATATTTAAACTGACCAAAGTATGAAAATAAAAGCGTATACACACTCGATTTAAACTCTTGAAACATTGGAGATATCAAAGTTTTTATTTTAGATTCAATAATAACTGCAGAACAAACTGCTATCATCACCATGCCAGACAAGGCTATTGAAATCTTCCCCATCGGCTTAGATGAATCATTACCTGAAAGAAACACGCAAATAAAAGCAATACAGAAACCTGTGACAATAAAAAGCATCAGAAAAGTGCATATTTTATTAAAATTATGCACTTTGTTCAATTTTTGGACACGTTCATTTTCTAATGTTACAAGGTGTGGGATGATGTTTGTTTTGCAGAATGCTACAAAATCTGCACAAGTAAGCTCTGATAACAGTTGTATACTTTTTTTCTCCACAAAATATTTCCTTTTTTATTGTTAAAGTCCTGTGTTATTTTCCAATTTGAGAGTATTCACAAGTTCCAAAATTTCATTTAAATCTTCAAAAACCGGTAATAAAGTTTTTTCATCAACCAATGATTTATCCATCGGGATTTCAAACCTGTCTTTAGAGTCATTTATGCATATAAAAATCTCACCATTTTCAAAATGGCATGAGATATTACCTTTAAATTTTTGTTCTGTTTTTATTAAGCGTTGCATAAACGCTGTTGTAATCAAAAATCTTGCTTCTATCTGGTTCGTTGAATAAACATTAAAATTCTTTTCAAACACCGGGTCTTCAAGCTTTACACGCTCAAATACAGTTAAACTATCTTGTATAATATCAGGAAGCTTTTTAGGTTTAATTACAGTTATGCCATTAAAACTTTTGTGGCATTTGGCAATTACAAGAATACCGTCAAAGATAACTTTACGACCGCTTGACCTGCCAGAACACACAACTGTATCAGCAGCCATGTCATATATTGAAAACTGAGTATCTTTGCGATCGAAGCGTATACAATCATCACAAACTATGCGGGTTATACTGCCCAAAACATTTGTTTCAACCAGTTTGTCAAACAGGTTTAATGTATCTTGAGAATTTAAATCCACATAGCTAAAACCATCTAAAGAAGAAATCAATGTAGGATAAACAGATTTTCTCAAAAGTTTTTTGCCGTTTATGCAAATGGTATTTAAGCTAGTATTTGCCATCACTTGCAATGACATAAATATAAACAAGGAAACAAAAGCAATAAAACAAAATTGCACCTTATCACTTATTGCACCATAAAAAAGCAAAGCTACACATGCCCAAAACACAATTCCAAATATAAAGGACAATGTTTTGACCTGAATGAATTTTGAGTAAATCTTTTTTCTTTGTTTATCGACAGCACAAAGCAAAGGTCTTAAGCCTCTTGATTATTCAGAATCACTTGTAGGGCGAAGAATAATAATTGAATTGATATTTAATTGTACAAAATCATGAAACTCTGTTCTGCGGTTTGGCATAAGTCTGTAAGATACTTCACAGTCTTTGATAGCAACAAATCGCTTTTTGCCGTTAAGGATATCAGAGAGCACACGGCTTCTTTTACCGATTTTAGGCATAAATACAGAGCCTTTTATTTCATAATCCTGCGTAATAACAAGTACGCGTTCTGACCAGACACCGTTTGTAAAATCGTTGTCACCCAATTCTTCTATTTCGAATGGTTCTATATGTTCAAAATCTTCTGCCATTTTTACTCCTTGTAATACTACTATAATTGATAAGATTGGAACAACGGTAAGTACAACGCCAATGCCAGGAACATTACTATACTACCGATAACAATAAGCATCAAAGGTTCAATCATTTTTGTCATTGCATCGATAATATCATCAAGCTTTTTATCCAAAAAGATTACACTTTGATTAAGCAATTCACCAAGTTTACCGGTTTGCTCACCTGTTGCAATCATAAACAGCACCATAGAGGGGATAATATTAGCTGCCCTGAGTGCGGTAGAAAGGTGAGTACCCTGTTGAACTTTATTAATAGCTTCTGTAATTTTATTTTTAATTGTTCTGTTGTCAATTGTAAGGTTGCCCAAATGCAGACAGTCAACAATAGGAATACCCGCTTCGTACGCAACAAACATTACGGTAATAAAGTTTGAAAAGTTGGCATATTTAAGCATGTCGCCAACCAGAGGCAATTTTAAGAAAACATCATCCAAAATCCTTCTTGAAACAGGATTTTTAAATGCGGTATAAATAAGAGCCCCAATAGCAACAGGAGCCAGTAATGTCAAATACCAGTAAGCTTTTAAAAACTCACCAAGGTCAATACAAATCTGCGTAAAAATAGGCAGCTTTGCACCTGATTGATCAAACATTTCTTTAAACGCCGGGAATACGAACATAAGCATGACAGTAACAACAATTGCGGCAAGAACGATTACAAAGCACGGATAAATCAAAGTACCAATAACTCTGCCCTTGATTGCAGCCTGTTTTTTAAGCAATTCTGCCAAACGGTCGAGTGTTTTTTCCATTTCCCCGGAATCTTCACCCGCTTTTGTCAAACCAACGTAAATACTACCGAATATTTCCTGATATTTTGCAACAGTATCAGCAAAAGTAGAACCTGCAATAACCTGTTTTCTGATTTCTCTTGCAAGAAGACGAATACGTGAAGACACAGCATCTTTTTCCAAGAAAACAAGACCTTCAATAATAGGTACACCTGTAGATATCAAAGTTCTAAAAGTACCGGTAAAGTCTATCAGCTCTTGCAAGGATAAAGGGCTCAATCTAACTTTTGGAGCAGAGGCTTTTTTGTCTTCGCCAAAAACTTTTGTAGGCACAAGGCCAAGGTTTCTTATCGCTTCACGTGCTGCTTTTATGTCTTCGGCTTCGATTTTACCGTTAACAATTTCTGATTGATTTCTTAATGCTATATAGTTAAATATTGTCATGTTTTCTTATACCTGTATTATTCAGTTACCGGACCGAGTACACGGACAAACTCTGTTATCGTTGTTTCGCCTCTAAGAATGTGTCCAAGGCATGAAGCCTGCAAGGTTTTCATTCCCATACCTACAGCAGCTTCTTCAATTTCTACGTCGTGTGCTGAGTGGGCAATCATTTTTTTGATTTCTTTATTAATGAGCATTACCTCATAGCAGCCAATACGGCCTTTATAGCCCTCGTTGTTGCAGTCAAAACAGCCTTTTGGCCTGTATATTGTACGTTTCATAAACTCTCTTTGCTCTTCAGGGTTTGCAACAACCAGTTTTGCTTCTTCCAATGATGGGTTATAAGCTTCCTTACACTTAGGGCACAGACGTCTTACAAGACGTTGAGCAATGATACCCGTTAAAGTTGAAGAAATAAGATAATCTGCAGCACCCATCTGAATCAAACGTGTGATTGTTGCAGCAGCAGAGTTTGTGTGGAGTGTTGACAACACAAGGTGACCAGTCAAAGCAGCTGCAACTGCTGTTTCCAGAGTTTCGAAGTCACGAATCTCACCGATAAGGATAATGTCAGGGTCTTGTCTTAAGATAGCCTTCATACAGCTGGCAAAAGTAATACCTGCTTTGGGGTTGATTTGTGATTGGTTAAGACCGTCAATCTTGATTTCGACAGGGTCTTCAAGTGTCGTGATATTTACGCCTTCGTTATTCAAACTTTTTAATACAGAATACAAAGTAGTTGTTTTACCTGAACCTGTAGGACCAACTGCCAGAATGATACCGTTTGGTGCAGCTACCATTTTGTTAATTCTTTCAAGGTCTTCTTCCGTGCCGCCGGCAAGTTTGATTACTCTGTCTTCGGTTTTAATACTTGCAGCAGGTGCAAGGATACGGATAACCATTTTTTCTTTACCAGCAACAGGCAAAGTATTGATACGGAAGTCATATGATATTCCGTTGTATTTAACGGTGAATGTACCGTCTTGTGTTCTTCTGTGCTCGGCAATGTTCATTCTCGAAAGAACTTTAAAACGAGCAATCAAAGAAGATTCTACCTTGTTAGGCAGGTCAAGCACACGTCTTAAAATACCGTCGATTCTGTATCTTACCGTATAGCAATCGAGTCTTGGCTCGATGTGAATATCGGATGCTTTCATATCAATAGCATCAGTAATAATTTTTGTAGCAAAGTTTGCAACAGAACCCGAAGTATCTTCAAGCTCTCTTTCTACCTGTTCCCAGAGTGATTCTTCTACCTCAAACTCAAGAGCTTCCTGTTCTATTTTTCTGATGATTTCTTTGGTTTCTTTTCTTGCACGGCCAAAGTATTTGGTCATACAGCTTTTGAATTCCATATAGCTCATCAAAAGAACTCTTGGACGAAGGCCTGTAAGGTAAACAACTTCGTTCAGCGCTTTTTTGTTGTTTGGGTTAACCATACCAATGTCGAGGAATCTGCCGTCAGAAGCTAAAGGAACAAGCTTGTTTTCTCTTATAAAGTCTTCAGGAAGGATTTTTATAACACCTTCTGAAATATTTAATTGTTGTGCAGTAACGTGCTGGTACCCTTGCTGTGCTGACAAAGCATCTTTTAATTGGTCAACAGTGATAAATCCCATTTGTACAAGCATAGAACCAATTGGAGTGCCTGTTTTTTTGCACTGGGTTAATGCTTCAACAAGCTGTGCTTCTGTTAACTCACCGTTTTCAATTAAGATTTCACCAATTCTTTTTTTGCCCTGTCCTTCATTGTGAACAGGAGGTGCTGGAGGAACCTGTTGCTGTGCAGTAGGGTTTTCTTCCTGCTGTACTGGCTCAACTTCTTGTTCAATCTCAATACTTTGCGTATCTTCGGGGTAAAAGGTTGACAGATAATAATCGAACAAGCTGTTAAAACCTTCCTCATCAAGAGATATAAATTTTAATGTATCAGAATCCTTAACAGCAATAAACTCTGAAAGCTCAGACTTGTTTGTGCCTTCTTTTGTAACAATAAAGAAAAAACCCGCCTGTTTGTTAATAGGAATAAACTTATGTTCAAGAAGGTCTTCTTTTGTAAATATTTCGGCAAATTTACCGTTTATGTTTGATTTGATTTTATTTACTGTTTCGATATTCATATCTTTTGAGTTTCACATGCTTATTGTTTAAATACTGAAGTTATGGAGAAGCTTTAATTTATTATATCTGCCGGCATATCCCTGCATAGGGCACACCGGCAGAATAAAATAATTACAAGTTTTCGCTTTCAGATGCAACGTCTTCTGTATCTTTGATGATGTGAGGTGTAATCATAATTACAAGCTCATTTTTAGTGTTAGAAGTAGTTGTGCTTCTGAACAGTGAACCGATATACGGGATATCACCAAGGATAGGAAGTTTAGCAACAGATTTGCGTTCTTCTTCCTGAATCAAACCACCCAAAACAAGAGTTTCGCCGTCTTTGATTCTTATGTTAGACAACTCGAGGTTTCTTCTTTGAAGAAGAGTTGCCGCAATAATATTACCTTTACCAGAAGAGCTTGGTGACATAACCTGTTCTTTGATAGTTGCATAATTAGGTGACAAATTCAAAGTAACATATCCGTCAGGGCTGATGAATGGTGTGAGGTGAACGGAGATACCGCTATCTTCACCGAGTTCATATGTTCTGGATACACCAGCAGCACTTGTGCCAAGGCCTGATGTCAGGATTTCTTCGTCTGTTGTTTTGATATAGTCTGATGTCAAGTCAATAACAGATTCTTTTCCGTTTGTAACCATAACTTTCGGGTTAGCAAGCAATCTGCCTTTACCATTTTTTATAAGGTAGTTAACTGTCCATGCAACAGTATTTTTACCGTGATATCTAAAGTATTCAGTAACTACATCAGTGTTGGTAGTATTACCGTTTCCATCAACAGAAGATGTAGAACCGGTAACTGTACTGAACGGGCCGCCTGTAAAGAATATAGGTGCACTTTGTGTACCGTTATTGTACGGAGTCAAGCCGCTGTTACCGTCAAATCTGCCGGAGAAGAACGGAGTCAACAATGTCCAAGTGTTTTGGAAATCTTTTGAACCGTTTTCAGACAACTCAACGATTTGCATTTCTACATATGCTTGCGGTTGTTTTTTATCGTTTGCTTTAATGAAGTCTTTAATCATTTCAGCTTGAGAATCAGAACCGCCAGTGATATTGATTGTACCCTTTTGAGGGAAATATGTAACTGTTAAAGATGTTCCTGAAAGTGATTTTAAAGAGTTTGCAGAAACATCACCTTTAATCATACAAGCCACTTTTCCTTCACCAAGAGCAATGTCTTTAGATGAATTGCTTGAAGAGCCTGATGAACCTGATGATGAAGACGAACCTAAAGAAGATCCGCTGCTGGAACCTGAGCTGCCAGAACCCAACGATGAAGCGCCACCTGTTGCAGAACCGCCTGTTGCAGAAGCACCTGATGATGCGCTGGAACCGCCTGTTTTGCCGGTAGTAGCACCGCCCATTGTAGCGTTAGGGAACAATGATTGACAAATCAAAGTAGCCATTTCTTTAGGAGTAGTGTGGTTAACTCTGTAAGAAATTGTTTTTGGTGCAACGTCTAATTTAGAAACAATTTTTTGAGCCATTTTATAGTCGTTTTGTGTACCGAATATAATCAACTCGTTTGTTACAGGGTTTGTAACAACAATTTTGTTGTTAGAAAGACCAGGTCTGTTTGTAGAGAATACGTTGCTGTTCAAAAATTCTGCAACTTTTGAAGAGTCAGCATATTTTACAGGGATAGTCATCATATTTTGTTTACCGATATCAGATGACAGACTTGCTTCTTTTGTCATAACAACAAGAGTGCCTTTATCGATAAAGAAAGACAAATCACTTGCCTGCATAATCATTTTAAATGCATCATTAAGCGTTACATTAACCAAATCTAATGTAATTGTTCCGCCTACAGAGCTGTGGAAAATGATGTTAAGTCCTGCCTTATCGGCAATCATTCTCAATGTTTGTTTTAAATCAGAATCTCTCAAAGAAACACTGATTTTACGGTTTCCGTTGTTCAAATCAATGGAATTGTCCAACGAAATAGAACCGGAACTTTTATATTCTGTTCTTAAAGCAGGTTTTGTAATCGAAGCCTGCATCTGCGCCTGCGCAACTGTCGCATATCCGAAAGTTACAGCCATTGCAAGTGTGAGCGCACCCACTGCGGGCAATACGAACTTTCCTGTCTGTTTTTGTTTTCTGTCATTAAACATTTATTGATGACTCCTATTAATTATTATTTGTTAAATTGAATTGTACCCTTTGGAGTTTTTGAATAAGCTCCGCCGAATTGTTTGGCAATGTTAGACACAGGGTTGAGGTTTACACCTTCTGTTAGAGTTTGGCCAACGCTTGCCTGATAAATATTTGATTTGTATTTGATAACAACTGTATTTTTTGTAATATCCAGTATTTTGCATCCGTTAACAGCATCGCCTTTATGAACAAGATGGTCTGTACCGCCAATATTAACAATTGCAGATGGTCTTGAGCCGTCGTACATAATACCTGATATTTTTGTTTCGATTACTTCTTCAACAACAGGATCTGCCGCCGGGAGCTCAAGCGGAGGAGCAATAATATCAAATTTAGGTTTGTTAGCAAGAGCAACACCCTGATCATAAGGAAGGAAAGGATCGACTCGTCCGCCCGCCGATACAGGAATAATAACCGGTCTTGCACTTAATGTAACCTGGTTTTCTTTTGCTTCATCCTTTTTCTTTTTCAGCAAAGCTTTTTCAACAGCGTTTAGCTCTTTGCCCTCTTTTTCCATTTTTTCAAGTCTTGCTTTTTCAGGGTCTTCTTTTACAGCTGCCGGTGCATTTTTATCTGCAACTTTATCAACAGCCGCTCCGTTTGCCAGATCAACATCTATTGTTGCCGTGCCAGCGGGAGCAGATTCCTCAGCTGCCGGTTTTGGAGCATCAGCCGCAGTTTGATCGTAAAAATAATCACCCATTGCCTGATCCTGAGCAGGTGCTTCGCTTTGAGCCATATTCTTCTTATAAAAGAACATTCCGGCCGCAGCAATAAAAACAAGCCCGAGCAGTAAGATATAAATCAGGCTTGAGCTTTTTTTAGGCGGTTGTTGAGAAGGAGCAGCGCCCTGGATAAAATCTCCTTGCGCTTCATTACTCTGCGTGTTCATATTTTGTTGCGGAGGCACATTATATGCACCGCTGCCAAGCACACCGCCTGTTTCTTGTCCGTAATTTGATGAGGATGAAGGTTCTTCATAAGAACTCATATCCAAAAAATCATCTGATGATGTATCATCGCTATTCCCGTAGGAATATCCCGAATTGGCATCGGCATTATTATCAAAACCACCGTTAGGGCCGTTTTCATATATATCCGAATCGTCTAATTCTCCAAACATTTACACTCTCTTCATACTACTTTGTAACATTAATCCAATTTTAATACGACTTTTTTTGTTCCATAACATACAAACAGCCGATTTTAATATAATTTTATTACAGTATTGAAATTTAGGCAAATAATAAATTTTTTCACAATCAGTTACATTATACTTCTTTTTGTATAAAAAACGATTATAATAAAAAAATGAGCAATATTATTCTTACAGCACCCGTAAAAAAGCCCGAGGATATTGAAGATTTCATACCCCATGTAAAATGCCGCAGTTTTTATGTTTATCACCACAAATTCCTGGAAAATAATTTTGAATATGTTAACAAATTTATAGAAACTGCTCACAAAAATAACAGCAAAATATACGTCAATTTCAAGCATAATATAACAGAAGCCGATTTAATCGAGATAAAAAAATTCATTACATTTCTTAAACAAACAAAAATCGATGGAATCCTCATTAACAGTTTTGCTATTTTAGAAGCTATCAAAACCCATTCTTTACCATTTAAGGTGATAATGGATTCTTACTTTGACATTCACAACCTTGCGGGTATTGATTTTGTAAATATGTTCCACAAGGTGGACCAGGTGATAATAACAGAAGAGATTTACCTCAAAAATATTGCAAAGATTAAACAGTACAAAAACATCTCGCTTGCAATAGATTCTGACAACTTACCTTGGTGTGCGGAGGATATTAAAAAGCTCAATGCAATAGATTCCGTTGTTATCAAAGGGAAATTTGCAACATCAAAAGAAATACTCGAAGGAATAGAGCTTGTTGAAAAAATTCTGGCAAAACCTAAGGTCTTTAAAAACCAGAAACTGCCTTTTAAACATGTAAGAAAAAGCATTTATCAGACAAACCACTTTTCAGGCGAAATGATGAGCGCGCAGGGGTCTGACTTCAAATTTTCCAGAAACATTCAAAAATTTGAATGGGAAAACAGACGCCCGAGATTGAAAAAAGATTTTGACTACAGCACTCTCAATATTCCTCGTATTAATTTAAGGCTTTCATCGATAGGGCAGATAAACGAAATAAAGAAATTCTGTGCAAAACTTGGTTTCAACCCCATTTACAGTATCGAATACGGAGAAATCTTAAACACAGCTGATTTATCAAAAAGCAGTTTTAATGAAATAATTACAAAGGTTAAAAAGTTTTGTTTTAATTACGGAATAAAACTCCAGCTAAGCACGCCGAGGATTCTTATTGAGCGTGATTTTGACAGGGTGTATGAATATGTAAAAAACCTTTGCCTGACAGAGCCCGTTCCATCATCAATCATTATCAACAACATTGGCTATTTGTGGGCATTCATCAACGATGACGAGCTTCACCGCATACCTGTGGAAATCGGACAGGGAATAAACCTTTTAAACAGCATGTCCATAAAATGTTTAAACAATCTACATCCAATAGACACCGTGGATTTCAGCACTTTTGAAAAGAGTATAAACATCAAAAACTGCATAAAAAAAATCAAAAACCTTATACCCAACAGAAAGCTCACTATTGCAGGCAACATAAGGGTTCCATCACTTGGATTGTGCCCTTTGAACAATGACAGCGCGATTGTATCACGTTTGTCATGCAAAGCACCCTGTCACAACGGGAATTACGCGCTTAAAGACCCGTCTTTGAAAAAAGTACTCCCGTTTGTAGTAGATGGTTTTTGCAGAATGCACATGTTCCAGGATTACATTTTGCACATGTATGAATATGTTCCAAAGCTTGAACAGATAGGCATAAACGAGTTTGTAATAGACCTTTCGGATCTACCGCCAAAGTATGTGAGCATTCTTTTAACCCACTTTTTAAATACTCTTGCAGGTTTTGAAAAGCCTTGTAAAGATACTATAAACGAATACTGCATTCAGGAACTGGGGTAACAATAATATTTATTATGTAGTTTTTTGGCTTTTTTGCTTTAGGCGTTCGGAAACAATAGTTTCACTTTGCCGTTCCGAAAAATGCTTCGCATTTTAAGTCACTCTA